>OKWQ01000119.1_pt1 | contig 75209 bp, 71 predicted proteins | sample 1607071 | NCBI WGS metagenome assembly OKWQ01 (sample SAMN07501039, study PRJEB24779) | human gut metagenome
TTCCCGGTGAATGCCCGCGTGCCGCCAAAAAGCGCTTCGGAAAGGTTAGAAAATACCAGTTCTGCGGCCAGCTGACGGAGTCCATACAAGTTTCCCACTCCCCTCTTGACCTGCACCACCTCCATCTACAAAGCGTCCTTTTATCAACCCTATTTCGCTTTAATCAACTCATAAACTTTCTTCAGTGCATCCTTAATCCCGCCAACTTCATTAATGATGCCCTCATCCACTGCCTGCTTACCTACAAGAATGGTTCCCAGATCCTTGGTCAGCATTCCGGTGTCTAACATGAGTTCTTCCAGGCGGTCCCTGTTAGCATCACAGTGTGAGGCTATAAATCCAAGGATACGGTCCTGCATCTGTTTAAAGTAATCGTATGTCTGAGGTGCTCCGATTACGGTACCGCTCATTCGTACAGGATGGATAACCATGGTTCCTGTCTCTACTATGAAGGAATAATCGGTGGATACGGCGATAGGAACGCCTATGGAGTGGCTTCCGCCCAGAACCAGAGATACGGTGGGTTTGCTTAAGGAAGCAAGCATTTCAGAAATTGCCAGTCCTGCTTCCACATCCCCGCCTACGGTATTTAACAGAACCAGAACGCCTTCAATATCATTGCTGTCTTCAATTGCTGCCAATTGGGGAAGGACATGTTCGTATTTCGTAGTTTTGCTGTTTGAAGGAAGGCATTCGTGACCTTCAATTTCTCCGATTACAGTCAAAAGGTGAATCTTATGATCCAGGGTTATTTGTCCCATTTCCTTGATTTCTTCCTGCTGCTGCTCTTTCTTTTCATCTTTGCCGGATTTATCATCATTGTTTCCATTAGCCATTTTATAATTCCTCCTGTTTTTTATTCAAATATGCTAATCGTAGCATTCCCACTTAAGCAGAATCTGATGCATAAAAAAACAGAACAAAACCCTTTTGGCTTCTGTTCTGTTCATAACAGTTATCTGTTATAAAAATATTCTGTCTGCAAGTCCCTGACCATTTGTATATAAAGTTCCTTGCACTCTTCATTTTTATTGTCTTCAATCATCTGAATGCAGGGATGAAGGTATTTATCCCAGACACCCTGGTAAATAGACGACTTTTCCGGATTTTTATTAATGTGTTTCACAATGGTTGGAGCTACATCATAATATTCTTTGATGATTTCTTCTCCTTCCGGCTGATCCATCAGATAACCGTCACGGTAATTACGAAGAATGGTTAATTCATAACAATCATCCGGCTTTCCGAAAGTTTCACAGACGGCAGTAGTAATATAACAGAATTTCCGGTGAAATCCATGTTCAATATGCTCATAAGTTGCTGCCTGTATATTGGTCTTCGGAAAATGCTCTTTCCACCCAGCCAGTAATTTTTCAGTTAAAGGTTTGGAGGATTCACCATGGAATTCCAATATGGCAGGTAGTACGTAAACAGCCATATACAAATTATAATCCATTAATAATTTTTCCTGATTATTCTTTTTACCCTGAGCCTGAATCTTTTCATCTGCAGTTTCTACAAGGGCATTAGCCATATTTGACAGAAACTGATCTTTGTCTACTACATCCTGGTAACCGTTTTCGATCGCCTGGAAAGTAACCATATTTTTTTCAAAGTAATTTTTAAATGCTGCCGGATATAATTTTTTTCGAAAATTACCCAGTGGATCTTCGATCTCCAACAGAAGTCTTGGCATACCTTCAATGCCTACAGTATAATAATTCATGATTCATATCCTCCTTACCAAAGCAAATCAGAATGCTCCAGCTTTTTGTCTCGCTGCATTAATTCATTTACTGCTTCGGCAGCATTCTTTCCTTCAAATAAAACTTTATTCACCTGTTCGATAATCGGCAGTTCTACATCGTACTTTTTCGCAAGCCCCATAGCGGCTTTTGCAGAATAGACTCCTTCGACTACCATTTTAACTTCATCCATGGCTTCCTGCATGGTATAACCTTTTCCAATCAGGTAACCTGCTTTCCGGTTACGGCTGTGAACGCTGGCACAGGTAACGATCAGATCCCCGATTCCTGTCAGACCATAGAAAGTTTCCGGTTTTCCACCCATTTTCATGCCAAGGCGGGAAATTTCTGCAATTCCTCTGGTAATAAGAGCAGCTTTTGTATTGTCGCCATAGCCCAGTCCGTCCGCGGTACCTGCAGCCAGTGCAATTACATTTTTCAATGCCCCACCCAACTCTATACCAAGCATATCCGGGCTTGTATAAACTCGAAATACAGGACTAATGAAAATGTTCTGCAGATATTCTGCGGTCTTTTTCGAATGTGCACCAACAACGCAGGTGGTTGGAAGGCCTCTTCCAACTTCTTCTGCATGGCTTGGACCGGATAAAACAGCCGCATCAACGCCAGGCAGCTCTTCTTCCATAATATCGGTCAGGGTAAACAGTGAATTCTCTTCGATTCCCTTTGCTACATTCATAACAATCTGACCAGGTTTTAAAAATTCTTTCATCATCTTACAGGTGCTTCTCGTAAAAGGAGAAGGAACGGCAAGAACCAGAATATCCTTATCGGTCATAGACTCTTTCAAATCGTTTGTAATTGTTATGTCCTCTGGAATTACCACACCCGGAAGTTTGGATTCATGCTGTCTTTTTTCACGCAGCATATCCACTTCTTCTTTTATAATAGACCAGATCGTAACTTCATGTCCGTTTTTATGCAACAATACCGCCAGAGCCGTACCCCAGCTGCCGGCTCCAATAACGCCTATCTTAACCATATGATTACCCCCATTGTGTTTTATGTAATGACTTATTTCTTACTTAAAAAGGTTTTGTTTTCCGTACCGCTTAGTAAACGCCCGATGTTTGCCCGATGCTTCCAGAATGCAAGAATCGCTAGAAAAGCACCAATAGCATACAGCTCATTCAAATGCGGCTGGGTCATTTCAAAAAATCCGGTCTGACCGAGTACAATCAATTCGATCATGATTCCCACATAGACCAGAAGGGAACCAAGTGATACAAAGTGAGTTGTAAAGAAAGTCGTAAAAAAAGTAATAATGCCAAGGATTGCCATAATCCAGTTAAATGATAACACAAGTCCTGCAGTTGCAGCAATCCCTTTTCCACCTTTAAAGCCTAAATAAAAAGGATAATTATGCCCTAGAATTGTGCCAGCCGCACCGTAGAATACCAGCAGGGGCAGGATATCCTGATGTGACCTGCCAAACACCAGGCGGATGATTACTACCGCCAGGATACATTTGAGGCAGTCCCCTGCAAAAGTAATCAGTCCTGCTTTCTTTCCAAGAGTCCGCAGCATATTTGTACTTCCGGCATTGCCGCTTCCATGTTCACGAATATCGATGCCATGCATCCTGCCGTAAATATAGCTGGTCTGAAAAAGACCAAATACATATCCGATAACTAAGCAGATGATACGTTCCATAACCAATTATTTCTCCTTTTCCTTACGTTCACGAATAATAAATTTAAGCGATGTTCCTCTGAATCCAAAAGTATCCCGGATTTTGTTTTCCAGATATCTGGTGTAGGAAAAATGCATCAGCTCTTTGTCATTCACAAAAATGACGAAGGTAGGCGGCTTCACAGCTACCTGGGTAATATAATACAATTTCAGACGTTTTCCTTTGTCCGATGGTGGCTGCTGCAGAGCAACTGCTTCCGTCATAATCTCATTTAAGACACCGGTTGCGATACGCATGGACTGGTTTTCAATTACCATATCGATATTTTCGAAAAGCTTATTCAGTCTCTGCCCTGTCATTGCGGAAACAAACATAATTTCGGCATATGGCATATAGGAAAGTGTATCTTTTACTTTGTTTGTATATTTATAGATTGTTTTATCATCTTTTTCAATAGCATCCCATTTATTTACTACGATAATGACTCCCTTACCGCGTTCATGGGCAATGCCGGCAATTTTAGCGTCCTGTTCCGTTACACCTTCTACTGCATCGATAACTACGACCACTACATCTGCACGGTCTACTGCGGTAACGGTACGAATAATACTGTATCTCTCCAGCTCTTCTTTGATTTTACTCTTTCTTCGAAGTCCTGCAGTATCAATAAATACATATTCCTGTCCGTTAAACGTAATTGCAGTATCGATGGCATCTCTTGTGGTTCCTGCAACATTGGAAACGATCACACGGTTTTCTCCCAGAAGTTTATTTATAATAGAAGATTTTCCAACATTTGGCTTGCCTACTACGGCTACACGCGGTCTGTCATCTTCCTCATCCTCGGTATCATCTAATTGAAAGTGCTTTGTAACTTCATCCAGCATATCGCCAATTCCAAGCTTTGAAATAGCTGATATGGGAACGGGATCTCCAATTCCTAAATTATAGAATTCATATACATCGGACATTAAACGGTCAAAATTATCTACTTTATTCACGACCAGAATAACCGGTTTCTGGGAACGGCGAAGCATGTCTGCTACTTTGGCATCGGAATCTACCAGTCCCTGACGTACATCTGTTATAAATATAATAACATCTGCAGTGTCAATAGCGATTTGAGCCTGTTCTCTCATCTGCGCTAATATGATATCTTTGCTGTCCGGTTCAATACCGCCTGTATCTATTAATGTAAAATTGATATTCAGCCATTCTACATCAGCATAGATACGGTCTCTTGTAACGCCCGGCGTATCTTTTACTATAGAAATATTTTCTCCTGCCAGAGCATTGAACAATGTGGACTTTCCAACGTTTGGCCTTCCTACGATTGCAACGATTGGTTTACTCATATATTTTCACCTCTTGTGTCTTTTATTCTTCCTTTTGTATCAGGGCTTCGACAAAAGCCCGACCGCTTGATTTTACAATACTTACCTTCGTTTGTAAAGCAATTTCCATTTCAGATACCGTTACATCGTCTAAAAAGACGTCTTCCCCGCTTCGTAAGACATTGTCAGAAAGCAGGAGGCGCTGCCCCAGATCTTTCCCTTTTAACTGTGAAATAATGTCATTTCCCGTTAAGAGCCCGGCAACGGTAATCCGCTCTCCAAAGAAATTATTTTTAATTTCATATACGTAGGCCTGAATGCCGGGATATTTTTGGCAGACTTTTTCGCTTAAGCTTTTTATATAAGGATAAGCTAAGACACCGGTAGCAATAGAAAGCTCTTGTTTTCGGTTGTTACCGATTAGTTTCTGACACTCCTCTTCTACTTCGTTTAACAGAAGCCTTGTCATTCCCACACCATTTTCTAACTGCAGGTATCCATCATAGGTTTCTTCCGCAGGCATTTCTTCTCCGGCAAGTATATACCATTCATCCCCGGCATGAATAAAGTGCGTACCGAATTCGGCAAATAATTTCTTCTGCCAGCGGTGTATACAGTCCAGTACTTCTATTGCATCTTCTTTTGTAAAAGGTTTCAGGGAGAATAAATCATCCCGGTACTGTGTCATTCCCACAGGAACCACAGATACGCTTTTTAAATGAGGAATGTATTTTGTAAGTTCTCCAATGGTATATTCCAGTTCTTTTTTGTCGTTGATATCTTTACATAGAACAATCTGACCGTTCATTTCTATCCCTGCTTCATACAGTCTGTCCACTTTCTTCAGTGCTTCTCCGGCAAAACGGTTGTTCAGCATCTGACAGCGCAGGGCCGGGTTCATTGTATGAAAGGATATATTGATGGGTGCCAGCTTGTAGGTGATAATCCGTTCGATATCATGGTCACTCATATTTGTGAGTGTAACGTAGTTCCCCTGCAGGAAAGACAGCCTGGAATCGTCATCTTTAAAATAGAGGGTTTCACGCATGTTTTTCGGCATCTGGTCAATAAAGCAGAATATACATTTATTGCGGCAGGAACGGTATTCGTCCATCAAACCATTTTCAAATTCAATTCCCAGATCTTCTTCGAATTCCTTTTCAATCTCCAGTTCCCATTCTTCACCATTGCTTTTTTCCACCAGTAACTCCAGGTATTCTTCGTTGATGAGATAATGATAATCAAATACGTCTTCAATTATTTTACCATTTATAGATACCAGAACATCGCCAGGTTCGATTTCCATTTCCTCTGCAATGCTTCCGGCAAGAACACGGCCGATGATATGTTTTGTTTTTTTCATAATCTGATCTTTACTCCTTTGTTTCCTATATAATACTAAATTCAAATCTAAAATGCAACGTCTGATTTTTAGATTGGTACAGATCTCTCTTATTTTTGTACAAAAATCTCTTGTTTTTTCTTTTATACGACAATTATCTTGACGGAGACAACTCAAAATGATATAAATAGAGTGGTATTTATAAAGATTTAATATAAGTATATGTAATAATTTCAATTATACGTATTTTTTGGAGGTTAATTTATGCCAAATTTAGAACCATTATGTAAATCACTGCCTGTGGCACCACTGAAAATAATTCCGCTGGAAGGCTGCCGCGATTTTGCAAAAGTCGTTGATCAGTATCTGGTAGAATTCCGCCACACTTCCCCAACCCATCAAAAGGACAGCATCGCTTTCCAGGGATACTGCCAGGATACGTATCTGGTTGACTGCGAATGCCCGAGATTTGGTACCGGAGAAGCAAAAGGGATGATTAAATCTTCCATCCGTGGAACCGACTTATTTATTATGGTTGATGTATGTAATTACAGCCTGACCTATTCTGTATGCGGGTATGAAAACCATATGTCCCCGGATGACCATTTTCAGGATTTAAAACGTATCATTTCTGCTGCTACCGGAAAAGCAAGACGAATCAATGTTGTAATGCCGTTTTTATACGAAGGAAGACAGCATAAACGTTCCAATCGCGAATCCTTGGACTGCGCTCTTGCTTTACAGGAGTTAATCAATATGGGAGTTACCAATATTCTCACCTTTGACGCCCATGATCCAAGAGTACAAAACGCTGTCCCATTAAGCGGATTTGACAGCTTCATGCCAACTTACCAGTTCTTAAAAGCAATGATTAAGTCCACACCGGATTTAAAAATTGACAATGACCATTTAATGATTATCAGCCCGGATGAAGGTGCTATGAGCAGAGCCGTATACTTTTCTAATATCCTGGGTGTGGATATGGGTATGTTCTACAAACGCCGTGACTACTCTACGATTATCAATGGTAAGAACCCGATCGTTGCCCATGAATTCCTGGGAGATTCCGTTAAAGGAAAAGACGTGATCGTAATCGACGATATGATTTCTTCCGGCGGAAGTATGCTGGATGTGGCAAAACAATTGAAAGAACGTCAGGCGAAAAGAGTATTCGTATGTACAACATTCGGCCTTTTCACAGATGGTCTGCAGGAATTTGATGAGTATTATGAAAAGGGATATATTGAAAAAGTAATTACAACGAACCTGAATTACCGCATGCCGGAACTTCTGGATCGCCCGTATTATGAAGAAGCTGATATGACAAAGTTTTTGGCAAGTATCATTGATTCCCTGAATCATGATGTTTCCATCAGCCGTGTACAGTCTCCTACGGATAAGATTCATGAATTGCTGGAGAAATACAACAAAAGAAAATAAAGATATAAAAATAAAAATGGCTGTGAAAGGCCATTTTTATTTTTGCGTTTATATAATTATGACAGCGATCTTGTCAATATAATGACAGATAATGATCCTATATTCATTTTTTCATTGTATGAATATATGGGCTGGTTTTAATAATTCATATGTATCAGTTGTCATCGTACAATTTTTTGATCAATCAGGTATAGCAGGATATGCAGAGCTTTTGATGCTACCCATAAAAATCCGATAAATCCAAATGTTGCACTTAACGCAGTGAGAAGAAAACTTTTCATTATAACCCTCCTTCTTTCTGTAAAAGTTTACGTGTTTTCCATTTAAGTCTATTATAAAAGAAGAAGGCGGCTGTTGCTATGGATTTACCTTACATTTTGGTTTTTAACCTTACATTTTTGTAACAATCAATAGGTTCGGGCAGCGTATGCTGTGCTTAAGGTTTTTTTATAGCTGCTTGGGTGCAGTCTTAAGAGCCAGAAAAGCGGCAAGGTTTCCCCTCTTTCCCTGAGAAGCACGGTGTGAATACAGGATTTCCGGGTTACAGCAGGTGCAGATATCGGTTATGCTGATGTGTTCTTTTATGATTCCGGCTTCCAGAAATACAGATTCATTTGCTTTCCAGAGGTTTAGCTGGTACTTGCCGTTTGCTTTTTTATAGAACAAGGAATCCCATAAGGCCGGATCATAATTTTTCCTGAATTGCTGGATAACATCTTCGCTGACTTCATAGCAGTCCTGGCAAATGGAAGGACCGATTGCTGCAAATATGTCTTTTGGATCTGAACCATATTCAGCCGTCATTTTTTCAACGGTTACCCTGCCGATTTTACCTACGGTTCCTTTCCAGCCGGAATGAGACAGTCCGATTGCCTTTTTAACCGGATCCACGAAGAAAAGGGGAACACAATCGGCATAAAAAGTGGACAGAACCAGCCCTGGTACATTGGTAATCATACCGTCAATATCGCTGTAATCTCTTTGCTTCACAAATCCCTTTCCCCGATCCTCTACTGTTATGACTCTTACGTTAGTGGTATGGGTCTGATCGGAAAATACCAGATTTTCACAGGAAAAGCCGATGGATTCCCCTATACGGAGGAAATTTTCACGAACGTTCTCTTCCTTATCACCTCTGGAGAAGCTGAGATTCATACTTGTGAGATGATCCCTGCTGACTCCCCCAAGGCGGGTAGAGAAGCCATGTATGGTGACACCCGTATCTTCCAGCATGGGAAAAGAAAGAAATGGTGCAGTAGTTTCGTTTTTAACCGTACAAATCACGTGGCCTCCGGTTCTTTTGATATTCATAATGTGATATCCTCCTTTTTGAGATGGAATTTACTGACTTCTGGTTCTGAAGTACGAACTTAAGTAAGCTGGAAAGGAAATGCATTTTTAATCAGTGTGATCTTATGGTTGTCGATGCCAACTACATCAAAACGGCAGGGTGTATCTTCCGCCTTGTGGTGTATCATAAGATAATGGCGGGCAACCTTGCAGATTACAGCCTGTTTTCGGTAATTGACGGCTTCCAGAGATGTACCTCTCCCGCTGTCTTTTCGATATTTTACTTCTACAAAAACAAGATAGGAACCATCGGCTGCGATGATATCTATCTCTCCTATCCTGCATCTGTAATTGCGTTCTAATAAAACAAAGCCCTGCGCTTGTAAATAGGCAGCGGCTTTGTCTTCCTCTATGGTACCAATAACACGTTTATTCAATCAAAATCTCCTGTCAGATAAAATTTTTGATAAAGGTAGCTCTATGTATTGCAGATGGACCATACTCTTTTATTGCTGCGATATGGGTGGCTGAACCATATCCTTTATGGGATGCAAAACCATATTCCGGCATAACAGCATCATATTCCTTCATGAGCCGGTCCCTGGTTACTTTGGCGATTACGCTTGCCGCAGCGATGGATAAGCTTTTGGCATCTCCTTTGATGATGGGTACCTGTGGTATCGTAATACCCGGAATGGTAACCGCATCGTTAAGAAGAATCTGGGGAACCATGGACAGCTTTGATACTGCGGTTCTCATGGCTTCGTAGGTGGCCTGCAGTATATTGATTTCATCAATCCTTGCAGGGCCTGCCATTCCCACGCCAACTGCAAGAGCTTTCTCCATAATCTCATCAAATAATTCCTCACGCCGCTTTTCACTCAGCTGCTTAGAGTCGTTGAGATACATGATTCTGCAGTCCTGCGGCAGGATAACGGCACCGGCAACTACGGGACCTGCCAGAGGTCCTCTTCCGGCTTCGTCGATGCCGCAGGCATATCCGATGTATTCATATTCTTTCTCATATTCCATCATTTTTTCAAGACGCTGCTTTTCGGCTTCCAGAGCATCCATTTTTTTCTGATAGCGTTTGATCAGACTGATCACACCGGTCCTTGTATCAGGAGCATAGGTTTCCATTAATTGCAAAAGCTGCTCCTTTGATCCGGCATGCTCAAATTCTTCTTTTATCTCTGATATTTTTTTATTCATAAATACCTCTGTTTTCTATTGATGCTTCAAGAATCCGAATTTACTGAATGGCCAGATTCTAAGCCATGCCCTGCCGATAATATCCTTTCTGTGGATAAGCCCTACATTGGGATCACGGCTGTCAGAGCTGTTATTGCGGTTATCACCCATTACGAAATACTCATCATCGCCAAGAGTGATCGGTTCTGCAGCCGTTCCGGGATCATCGATAGTCTCTCTGCCATAATGTTCATTTAAATCTTCACCATTGATGTAAACTTTTCCGTCTATGACCTGCACGGTGTCTCCCGGAAGTCCGATAATTCGTTTGATATAGTAGGTATGGTCTGCGTGCTGATAAGGAAATACAATGATATCGAATCTCTCCGGATCTTTGAAACGGTATGTAATCTTATCGGTTATCAGATTGTCCCGGTTTTCCAGTGTGGGATACATAGAGGATCCGTCCACCTGTGTACGCTGTCCTACAAAATGAACAATTAAAAATGTTACTACTAATACAATGGCTATATACAGTAACATACTTAAAAGCTCCCTTAACATGCTTCTCTCCTTGTTTTCCTCAGTATTTTTCTGACTCATGCTGTCCACCGCTTCCTTTACTTATTAGTATATATTAAATGAAGCCGGCAATGGCAGACTTTTACACCTGCTCATTTCCGGCTTATTCCAAACATTATGATTTTATTGGTGTTTCAGTACACCAAATTTGCTGAAAGGCCAGATTCTTACCCATGCGCGTCCGATAATATCGGAACGCTTTATATTGCCTACATGGGGATCCCTGCTGTCTTTACTTTGATTGCGGTTGTCCCCCATTACGAAATACTCATCATTGCCAAGAACAATTGGATCTTCGGCGATTCCGCTGTCCTGCATCACTTCTTTTCCGTAACTTTCTTCCAGTACTTCGCCATTGATATAGATGGTTCCGTTGTTAATCTGTACCGTTTCTCCGGGAAGTCCGATAATCCGTTTGATATAATACGTTTCCTCTTCATAATAATAAGGGAAGACGATAATATCAAAACGATTTGGATCCTGAAAACGGTAACTTAATTTATCAACAATCAGATTATCTTTATCTTCCAGAGCCGGAATCATGGAAGGACCGCTAACCTGGGTACGTTGTCCTATAAAATGTATTACTACAAATGCCAGCACGAGAACGATCACTATGTACATCAACATGCTTAAAAGTTCACGCACTACGCTCCTGGACGGCTCTTCACCGCCCGGTTCTTTATTTTCCCCTTTTGACATTCCGTCACCACTTTCTTTATACTCTTGTCCCTTTAATCTTAAACTTTTCTTTCCGGAAATTCAATAGTGATTTTCCCCAATCTTCCACTCCTGAAATCTTCAACTACTGTGGAAGCTGCTTTTGCATAATCTAAATCATTTCCCTTTAAGCGGCAGCCTCTGTTTACCGCGATTTGTTCCAATACTTCTACATCAGTACCGGACTCATCACATTCATATCTTTCTGCAAGCACTCCCTTATAGTGCTCTTTCAAAAAGTGAATCAACTGTATGCCTAATTCATCTACATTTAAAATTTCATCTTTAATGGATCCGACCATTGCCAGATGAAGGCCCACTGTCTGGTCTTCAAACTTTGGCCATAGAATTCCAGGAGTGTCCAGAAGTTCTACGTTTTTATTTAAACGGATCCATTGTTTTCCCTTTGTTACACCAGGTTTATTACCTGTTTTGGTACAGGCTTTACCTGCAAAGGTATTAATAAAAGTGGACTTTCCTACATTGGGAATCCCCACCACCATTGCTCTGACCGGACGGTTTTTAATGCCTCTTCGGCGGTCACGTTCTATCTTTTCCTGGCATGCTTCCTGTATAACACCATTAATAGCCTTGATACCGGTACCGTTTTTGGAATTGACTTTGACGACAAAAAAACCCTTCTCTTTAAAATATGCCGACCACAATTCATTTTGCTTCTCATTTGCCAGATCTGCTTTGTTTAAAAGAATCAGTCTGGCTTTGTTTTTTCCAAGTTCATCGATATCCGGATTCCTGCTGCTTAGTGGAATCCGGGCATCTACAAGCTCAATAACCAGATCAATTAATTTTATATCTTCCTGCATCATACGTCTGGCTTTTGTCATATGACCCGGATACCATTGATAATTCATAAATTTCTGCCCTTTCTACTTCACGAAACCAAACTCACTGGCTGGTGAGACACGAAGCCAGACTTTGCCTTCGATATCGTCAATATTGACGTTGCCAATATCTGCGTAGCGGCTGTCTTCGCTGTTGTTGCGGTTATCTCCCAAAACAAAATATTCAGAAGAACCCAAAACGATGGGCTGATCAGCCAGACCGGTATTGCTGATCGATGGATAGTCCGCATCTTCCAGATATACCTTGTCATTAATATAAATCATGCCTTCTTTAATCTGGATAGTTTCTCCAGGAAGTCCGATTACGCGTTTGATATAAGCGTGGCTGGTCTTGCTGCCATTTGGCTTAAATGATATAATGTCATTTCTGGAAGGCCCACCCAGTTTATACGCTAGGGTATTAATCAGGACTTTGTCTCCCCCGGACAGGGTCGTATCCATAGACTGACCGATGTTTGTCCGTACTTGTCCAAAGAAAAATACCAGGATATATGCAAATAAAATAACTACAATGATTTCGAATGTCCATCCTAAGATAGATTTTAGTGTATTCGTTTCTTTCTTTTCCCCTTGGCGATCCCCTCTGCTCCTTGCACGTTCTTTTCGCATAATGCACCTCACAATTGCCTCTAGTAGAAAATAGGGACAATTACCTAAGTATTTGTCCCTGGTTCATTTCATTATTTTACTAACTCTTTTACCTTGGCTCTCTTACCAACACGGTTTCTTAAGTAATTCAGTTTTGCACGTCTTACTTTACCTCTTCTGATTACTTCGACTCTTTCCACGCTTGGGGAATGAAGCGGCCAGGTTTTTTCCACACCAATGCCATTAGAATTTTTTCTAACAGTAAATGTAGCTCTATTGCTTCCGCCCTGTTTCTTTAAAACAGTTCCTTCGAAAACCTGAATTCTTTCGCGGCTTCCTTCTTTGATCTTTGCATATACCTTTACGGTATCACCAACGTTAAATTCTGGTGCGTCAGCTCTTAACTGAGCTGCTTCGATGTTCTTAATAATATCGTTCATTGTGTGCCTCCTTATTTATATCGGATGTTCTTAATACTGTCTGTAACAGAGGACCATCTCTTTTCTCACAACGCTATTTATTTTATCATGTTTGTTGGATTATGTCAAATAAAATTCTTTAATAAATCCTTAAGAAAATTCTTTAATAAATCCTAAAGAATAGGGACAATATTTACGCTTCCGGCTCTGATATTCTGCTGATTAATTCCAGTTCAGAATTTGTGAGCTGAGCCTTGTCCAACAGATCAGGACGGCGCAGGGCTGTGCGTATGACAGACTGCTCTCTCCGCCACTTTTCTATATTGGCATGGTGGCCGGACAGTAAAACCGGCGGAACTATTTTGCCATTCCATTCCTCGGGACGGCTATACTGGGGATACTCCAGCAAATTGTCCTGAAAAGACTCAAACTGTGCAGATTCATCGTTGTTTAAAACGCCGGGTACCAGTCTGGAAATGGCATCTATCATGACCATTGCGGGCAGTTCTCCGCCGGTAAGGACATAGTCACCAATGGAGAGATAGTCTGTGACGACTTCTTCTAATACCCGCTCATCAATTCCTTCATAATGTCCGCAGAGAAAGACCAGATCCTTTTCTTTTGCCAGATCTTCTGCAATAGTCTGGTTAAATACGCTGCCCTGAGGGGTTAGATAGATCACTCTGGGGCGGTATCCTATTTTCTCTGAAACGGCTTTGCAGGCACCATATACGGGCTCTGCCTGCATTACCATTCCAGCACCGCCTCCATATGGATAATCATCTACTTTATGGTGTTTATTGGTGGAATAGTCCCTTATATCGGTGGTTTGCAGGGAAATCAGTCCTTTTTCCATTGCGCGCCCGATGATACTGGTATTTAAACCGTCCTGAATCATTTCAGGAAATAAGGTCAATACGTGGTAATTCATAGGTTACACCAATCCTTCCATTAAGTGTACTTCCATTTTCCGTTCCTGGATATCAACGTTTAAGATACATTCTTTAATGGCTGGAAGGAGAATTTCTTTCCGTTCTGGAGTTTCTACCACATAGACATCATTTGCTCCGGTTTCCAATACGTCGGTAAGGATACCCAGTTCTTTTCCGTCATCGGTACATACCTGCATTCCGATCATATCAGCAATGAAGTATTCGTTTGGTTTAAGCTTTACGGCATTTTCCCGGGTTACAAATAACCCTTTTCCTTTAAATTTTTCCACCTCATTGATATCGTTGTATTCTTTGAATTTCAGGATTACAAACTGCTTAAAGAATTTTACCTGTTCGATCTGCAGATCCATTGTTTCTCTTCCGGTATCCAGAATGACAGATTTTAATTTTTTGAACCGGTTCGGATCATCGGTAGTTGGAAATACCTTTACCTCGCCCCGTAAGCCATGCATGGAGGAAATGATGCCAACCTGTAATAAATCTTCCATTTTCTCTTCCTTTCATTTGTTAAAATTGGAGGGTTCTTCTCTATTAAAAATAATCTGTGAAACCGTACTTTTTTATAAAGTAAGAAAAGCCCCGTTTTCACGAGGCCTGACCGTTATGAAATCTTATAGCAAAAGCTACAGGATGTCCACAATCACTTTCTTATCATCCTTAGAAGCTGCAGCTTTGACTACAGAACGGATTGCTTTCGCAATACGTCCCTGTTTGCCGATAACTTTACCCATATCGGATGGAGCAACCTTTAATTCTACAACAATAGACTTGCCGGTTTCTTTTTCAGTTACTTCTACTTCTTCCGGATGTTCAACGAGAGACTTTGCAATTACTTCTACTAATTCTTTCATCACGTTCACCTCTGTTCTACTTTTCGATACCAGCTATTTTGAAGAGTTTACCAACTACTTCTGTTGGCTGAGCACCGTTAGCAAGCCACTTTTTAGCTAATTCTTCATTAACTTTGAATTCGCTAGGCTCGATGTTTGGATTGTAAGTACCGAGTTCTTCGATACATTTTCCATCTCTTGGTGATCTGGAATCAGCTACTACGATTCTATAGAAAGGAGCTTTTTTCTGTCCCATTCTTCTTAATCTAATCTTTACTGCCATTTGTCTTTCACCTCCTTGGTTTATTCTCAATATATGTTAAAAAGGAAGTTTGAACTTACCTCTTTTACCACCTTTGCCTCCCATCATGCCAGGGAACTGTTTCATCATTTTTCTTGCCTGGTCAAACTGTTTTACCAGTTTATTTACCTCACTGATATCTACTCCGGCACCAGCGGCAATTCTTTTTTTGCGGGATGGATTCAGGATATCCGGATTGGAACGTTCCTTCGGTGTCATGGAAAGAATCATTGCTTCTTTTCTTGCCATATCCTTTTCATCGATCATTCCTTCAATATCTTTGGCTTTGCTGCCGAATCCAGGCATCATACTTAATACACTGGATATTCCACCCATGTTTTTCATCTGATTCATACTTTCTAAGTAATCGTCAAATCCAAACTGTGCTTTTTTCAGCTTCTGTTCCATATCCCGGGCTTTTTCTTCATCGATATTGGCCTGTGCCTTCTCGATCAGTGACATCACATCACCCATGCCCAATATTCTGGAAGCCATACGCTCCGGATAAAATTGTTCCAGATCCGAGAGCTTTTCACCCATGCCGACGTATAAGATCGGTTTACCACAGGTTGCTTTTATAGATAATGCGGCACCACCACGGGTGTCACCATCTAACTTGGTTACAATGACGCCGTCAATACCAATCTTCTCATTAAACATTTCGGATACATTTACGGCATCCTGACCGGTCATGGCATCTACAACCAGAATTGTCTGGTCAACATGAATTGCTTCTTTGATATGAATCAGTTCATTCATCATGTCTTCATCAATATGAAGACGTCCTGCCGTATCCAGGATTACAACATTTAATCCTTTGCTTTTCGCATGTTCGATAGCGGCTTTTGCAATATTTACAGGATTCTGTTTGTCTCCCATAGAGAAGACTTCCACACCCTGCTTTTCACCATTTATCTGTAACTGCTGGATTGCTGCCGGGCGATAGATATCGCAGGCTGCCAGCAATGGCTTTCGGCCTTTTGACTTTAATTTACCGGCAATCTTTGCCGTTGTTGTGGTTTTACCGGCACCCTGAAGTCCGGCCATCATAATGACTGTAATTTCATTACCGGGTTTAAGTGCGATCTCCGTAGTTTCAGAACCCATTAACTTAACCAGTTCCTCATTTACAATCTTAATAACCATCTGTCCCGGATTCAAGCCGTTCATAACATCCTGTCCGACTGCTCTTTCCTGAACAGCCTTGATGAACTGCTTAACAACCTTGAAGCTTACATCTGCTTCTAATAAAGCCATCTTTACTTCTCTTAATGCAGTCTTTACATCTGCTTCTGTCAGCCGTCCCTTACTTCGTAAATTGCGGAAGACATTCTGCAGTTTATCTGATAAGCTTTCAAATGCCATAGATTACAACTCCTCTAATATCTCATTGGATATTCTTTCAATCTCCTCATGCCCCTGCTGTCCTTTTGAAAGCGCATGAATCTGCTCTACTTTTTCCTTCACAGACAAAAACTTTTCAACCAGATGTAATTTGTTCTCATAATCATCCAGAATCTTATTACACCTTTTTATCAAATCATGTACACCCTGCCGGCTTATATTCTGCTCCTCCGCGACTTCCGTATAGGACAGATCATTTAAAACCACATCTTCATAGACATTTCTCTGATGTTCCGTCAGGAGCTCACCGTAAAAATCATATAATAAAGTTTGTTCCACAAATTTTTCCATTTGTAATCACCTTGATTATCATATACGATAAAGTTATTCTTGTCAAGTATTTTTTCTTGACAAAATTAAATTTTACCGATACACTCTCCCATCTTAATGAAAGTCTCATATCCGTTCTCTGTATTTTCAAAAAATTCTGGTGCTATTTTAACTTTATCCGGTTCTACAAGCAGTATAATTGTAGAACCGCCGTATTCAAACTTCCCTTTTTCGTGTCCTTTTTTCACAAAGCCTTCCTGCTGGTAATTTTTAATGCGTCCAACCAGGAGCGCACCTACCTCCATCTGAAGAAGTGTACCGAAACAGCGGGTTTTAATCAGCGTATATTCCCTCTGGTTTTCTTTATAAACCGGTACTGTTTCACAGGCTGCCGGCTGTACCGTATGAAGTACTCCGGGAATGTAATAGTTGGAGGATTTCAAACCATCCGAGGGGTAGCAATAACGGTGATAATCGTCAACGCTTAGCCGAATGATAATCGCTGCTCCGTTTTTATAACGTTTTGCCAGCTTTTGGTTTTGTAATAATGAGGATATGGTGTAACAGGTGTTCTTGACGAAGAATCGATTGGTATTACCCAAATGATAAGCACTGATTTTACCGTCAGCAGGACTTACCAGATGCGTCTCGTCATAATCAATCATCCGTTCTTCCGGTTTGATTTCACGGGTAAAGAAATCATTAAAAGAATGATATTCTCTGAGTTCATATGGTGACATATCGATGTTATTCTTTTGTATGAAAGGCTTAATAATGCATCTGGATGCCCCGGTATCCAGAAATTTTCCGGCTAATTCGGAAAATCCGGGACGGATCAGAGGTTTTAACAATAATCTTCCCCATAGGGAAGCATAAAGTTTACGCAGGATTTTATCCTGCGTTTCCTCGTTTTCATATAGTTTTCCTTTTCGGTCGATGTATTTCATTTTTACACCCATCGCATATTGCAGGCGTACCTGCAATACTGCCACAAATAAAACAGGTTGAAAGAATCACAGCGTGGCTTCCTTCCTACTTCATCATTTTCTTTCAACCTTACCACCTATTGCATATCTTTCTTAAAATGTTGTTCGGCAAGAGCGTGTTTAATAGAAGTGTAACAGCTTGCCAAGTATTATGACTCCCGCTACAATGATAACGATCATCATTTTATTTCCTGGTTTATAAACTTTTATTTTACTGACAAACAGAAATGCTACAAGCAGCATTACCCAGATCAGTATCCGCAGATATGTCTGCTGTCCAAAACTTGGACGCAAGAGATAAACCACCGGAAAAATAATTGCGATAGATGTTACGGGAAGACCCTGATAGTGTTTGCGGGCTTCTGTGGTCTCCTGCTGTCTCTTTTCTTCCATAACATTGAAAAATCCAAGGCGGATTACAGCTGCCAATACATAGAGACACATGGCCGTTGTTCCCCAGAACCCTCGAAGTCCCAGCCCATATCCCAGAAATGCAGGAAATGCACCAAAACAAATCAAATCACAAAGGGAATCAATCTGAATTCCAAATCTTTTCTCATCGTCCGTCCGTTCTCTGGTACGGGCAACTTTACCATCCAGCATATCGCAGATACCGGATATTACAAGACAGGCAATTGCCGTCGTAAAACGGCCATCCAATGCTTCTGTCATTCCGTATACAGAACTGATCAGTCCTAAATATGTTAAAATAACCGTATAATTATAAAATCCTATCCACATGGTATATTATCCTTCTCCCTCTTTGCCGCTTCTCTTTTCACGGCTGCTCTAGTAATGCTGATATGGGCATAAATGGTTACAAGTGCACTGATTATCAGCAGTGCATAGTAACTGATACCTCTGCTTAACAGCATTCCCGATAAAATTAATGCCGGACCAAAAATTGGTTTAAATATAGACATAAATAACGCTTCGCTTGCTCCAATACCACCCGGCAGCGGAAGCATGTCTACAGAAATAGAAATAGTTGCCTGTAAGGTGACGATCTCAAAAGCGCTGAATTCGTGAAGCCCGAATGCCCGGTATACAAAATAAGTTGAAAAGAACAGACAAAACCGCTGGAAGATGGAAATCAGAATCACATTGAAAACAACCAGCTTATGATCTCTGAAATAATAGGCGGAATCCCGGTACTTATCCATAGCGCTTGAAAGACGTTCTGTTCTTTCCGGTTTGTGTTTCAAAATACGGACCTTTTCTAAAATATGCAGACCTAAATGCATTAGCTTTTTTGTGAAATTTGGCAGAAATATTAAGATAAACATCAGTGCCACGCATCCTACATTTAATATCAGTCCCAGATATAAGAAAAATACTGTATCTTTCATGTAGTTATCCACCAGCGGACGAAATCCGATGATCAGTATCAGCCCGACTAATACTAATACGAATTTATAAGTAACGGTGACAATCATCAGTACAAGTGATGCAACTGGGATTTCCACCTTATCTTTGCTCATATAATAGATCTGAGCCGGCTGTCCGCCTGAAGCGGAAGGGGTAATACAGCTGAAGAAAAATCCGATAAAACTGTATTTCACACAATTTCGTAAAGGGATCTTCTTATTCAGCGAGTTCATCATATAGTGGATGATTACCGATTCACTGCAGACAAATACGATTACCAGGGCAATACCAAACCAGATATATCCCTTTTTTGCCATTTTTATGGTTTCCCATATGGCACCCAGTTCCTGTCCTTTAAACAATTCATAAAATGTAAAGCCCAAAAGAGCAAAAAGAAACAGGATCTGAAGTATGTTTTTTTTGTTTTTCTTTAAAAATTCCACGCATTTCCCTCTTTTCTAAATTATCCTCTGGATAATTATAGAATAAATTTATCAATATTCTATCAATATTTTGCGTATCTTACAATTTATTTTTCCAAAAACTTTCTTAAGAAACTCATAATATTTATATTTGCTGCTTAAATAATAAGCAATTTCAGCAAGGGCAACTGCGCCGAATATATCAATAATATAATGCTGCTTCGTATATTGCGTGGAAATCATGACTGCAATAGCAAACAGACATGAAAAAATACGGTACCATTTGGGGACTTGCTTATTGCCCCGGATACCAATATAACAGAACCAGCTTACCAGGCAGTGTATGGAAGGAAAGAGGTTCATTGGAAGATCCATTTTATACACCCAGCCCAGCAGTTGTACGCTTAAACTGTCTCCGATCAGCTCAGGCCGCACGTTTGTGGTTGGCAGCAATACGAAGAACAGCATGCAGACAATACGGGAGGACATATCAGCAGTTACAAATTTATATAACGAATCCCTGCCCAGATGTCCTATTATGATATAATTCACAATCCAGAATAAATAACAGATCACGTAAATCCAAACCCAGCCCGGTTTAAATGGAAGCATCCGGTCGATTGACAGAGTAAAATCATAGTGATACCAGTCTTTGCACAAATGCTGTGTTCCAAAGTAAATAACACTGTTTAGGACAAAACAGGATACCAAGGGTATGATAGAATAGAGTTTTGCCCAGGGATCTACATATTTTTTAAGCCACCTATACATGTAATTCAAGCTCCTACAGGTTTGGACGGATAAGCTTAGGCTTATAACCGTTCTTTTTCAGTGCGTCTACGATGTTGTTTTTATGTTCCGTACCAAAAGCTTCCAGCGTAATTTTCAATTCCACGGCTGCATTGCGATTCGTACTTACAAACTGATTATGCTCCAGTTTAATGACATTACCCTGCTCTTCTGCAATTACAGTGGCAACGCGCACCAGTTCTCCCGGTTTGTCCGGAAGCAGTACGGACACGGTGAAGATCCGGTCTCTCTGGATTAATCCCAGCTGTACGACAGAAGACATGGTAATAACATCCATATTACCGCCGCTTAAAATGGATACGATTTTCTTGCCTTTCACATCCATATGTTTTAAAGCAGCTACAGTGAGAAGGCCGGAGTTTTCTACAATCATTTTATGGTTTTCGACCATATCAAGGAATGCTACCACTAATTCATCATCATCTACGGTAATGATTCCATCCAGGTTTTTCTGAATATATGAGAATAATTGTTCACCCGGTGTTTTAACGGCTGTACCGTCTGCTATGGTATTAACATTGGGCATGGTAGTAACTTTCCCGATATCCAGGGAAGCCTGCATACAATTGGCACCGGCTGGTTCAACTCCGATTACTTTGATATTGGGATTTAAAAGTTTGGCAAGGGCAGATACTCCCGTTGCCAGTCCGCCTCCCCCGATCGGAACCAGGATATAATCTACCAGAGGAAGTTCCTGTACGATTTCCATAGCAATGGTTCCCTGCCCTGTGGCTACAGCCAGGTCATCAAACGGGTGGATAAAGGTATAGCCGTGCTCGCTGGCAAGTTCATATGCATGGGCACATGCTTCATCATATACGTCTCCGTATAATACAACTTCAGCACCATAACTTTTGGTTCGGTTTACCTTAATGAGCGGTGTGGTGGTTGGCATTACGATTACTGCTTTAGCACCAAATGCTTTTGCAGCATATGCCACACCCTGTGCATGGTTGCCTGCAGAGGCAGTAATAAGCCCTTTATTTCTTTCTTCGTCGGTTAATGTGCTGATTTTATAGTAAGCGCCGCGGATTTTATATGCTCCTGTACGCTGCATATTTTCAGGCTTAAAAAATACTTTGTTGCCGGTCTGTTCTGAATAGTACTGGCTGTAAACCAGTTTTGTCTCCTGTGTAACCTGCTTCACTGCCTCGGAAGCTTCCTCAAACTTATCTAACGTTAACATTTTGTCGCCTTTCTCTAATTTGCCGGGGTTTGTACGTTGAATAATGCATTTACAAATTCATCTGCATTAAACTTCTGAAGATCATCAATACTTTCTCCCACACCAATGTATTTCACGGGAATACCAAGTTCAGAGTGGATTGCAACGGCAATGCCGCCCTTGGCTGTCCCATCCAGTTTTGTTAAAATAATACCAGTAATGTCCGCAATTTCACTGAACTCCCTTGCCTGTGCCAATGCGTTTTGTCCGGTGGTGCCATCCAGTACAACCAGTGTTTCACGGTAAGCTTCCGGATATTCCCGCTCAAGCACACGGTTAATCTTACCCAATTCATTCATCAGGTTTTTCTTGTTGTGAAGCCTGCCTGCCGTATCACATAACAGCACATCCGCATGCCTTGCTTTCGCTGATGCCACGGCATCATATACAACAGCAGCCGGATCAGAACCTTCCTGTCCGCCGATAATATCCACACCTGCCCGGTTTGCCCATTCGGTTAACTGCTCTCCTGCTGCGGCACGAAATGTATCTGCTGCAGCCAGAATTACCTTTTTCCCCTGATCTTTTAATTTACCGGCCAATTTTCCTACACTGGTGGTTTTTCCAACGCCGTTTACACCGATAACCAGCACCACTGACTGTTTGTTTTCGAATTCATATGCTGTTTCACCTACATCCATCTGCTCTTTGATGCTGTCAATCAGCAGCTGCTTGCATTCGGAAGGTTCTTTGATTTTCTGCTCTTTCACTTTTGCTTTTAAATCTTCGATAATAGCGGTAGTGGCATTAATACCCAGGTCACCCATGACTAAAATTTCTTCTATCTCTTCATAAAAATCGTCATCGATACTGGAAAAGCCACTGAAAATGGAGTCAATTCCAGCAACAATATTAGCCCTGGTTTTTGACAGCCCTTCCACAAGCCGTTTAAAAAACCCTTTCTTTTCTTCCATAATTATTCCCATTGCATATTACAGGCTTGCCTGCAATACTGCCACAATAAAACAGGTTGAAAGAATCACCGTGGCATCCTTTCTATATCATAATTTTCTTTCAACCTTATTCCCATTGCATATTACAGGCTTGCCTGCAATACTGCCACTCTCCTACTTATCTAGCTCATCTTCAATTAAATTAACGGATACCAGTGCGGATACACCCTTTTCCTGCATAGTGATACCATACAGTCTGTCCGCAACTTCCATTGTACCACGTCTATGTGTAATAATAATAAATTGTGTATTCGTTGTCAACTTATTAAGGTATTTTGCATATCTGGTAACATTTGACTCATCAAGCGCTGCCTCAATTTCATCCAGAAGACAGAAAGGTGATGGCTTCAGTTTCTGAATGGCAAAGAGAAGGGCAATTGCTGTCAATGCTTTCTCACCGCCGGACAGCTGCATCATATTCTGCAGCTTCTTACCTGGCGGCTGGGAAATAATGCGGATGCCCGCCTCCAGAATATCTTCATCTTCCACCAGTTCCAGGCTGCCTTTGCCGCCTCCGAACAGCTGTTTAAATGCCTTGTCAAATTCTGCCTGGATAATGGCAAAATTTTCTTTAAACTGGGCGCGCATTCCGCTGTCCAGTTCTTCTATGATGCCAAGCAGTATTTCTTCTGCCTTAATCAGGTCATCATGTTGTGTGCTGAGGAATTCATGGCGCTCAGACAATTCTTTAAAATCTTCAATGGCATTGACATTAACGGAACCAAGACCTTTGATATCAGATTTGAGGATTTGAATCGCCTTTTTCAGCTGCCCCTGGTTTTCATAAGAAACGTCTTTAAATTCATGAGCGGTGCTTACCGTCAGTTCATATTCTTCCCACATATAATTGATTTGGGTTTCCTTACTCTCTTCCAGCTTCTCAAGCTGGCTTGCCAGACGGAAATTTTCTTTATCCAGCATTGCCATGCGTTCAGACAGCTCTTCCCGTTTGGCAAAGAAAGACTTGTGACGGGTATAAAGGCTGTCTTTTTTCTCCATCCACTCTTTTACCTGGCCGTTCGATTCGCCTTCGTGTTCCGAAGCTTTTGCAATGGATATTTCTATCTCCCGTATATCATGGGCTTTCTTTTGAATATCCTTTTCATTTTCCAGAATATCATTTTTAATAGATTCCCGCTCTTCCTGTAAGGATTTCATCTCATGGTTAATACGTGATATATTTTGATGTATAAATTCTTCTTTTTGTTTTAAATTAGCCAGATCAAGATGGATTCCTTCTGACTTGCTATTATGTGCATCCTGCTCCTGTTTCTTGACTTCCAGTTCCTTCTGAAGTCCCAGGATCAGAGATTCTGTTTTCTTCTCCAGGGATACAGATTCTTCCAGTTCTTTTTGGATCTCCGATTCTTCTATCCGTATGTCTGCGATCTGTGCTTCAATTTCGGAAGATTCCCGTTTTAACTGGGCGTATCCGGATTTTGTTTCTGTGTTGCGGCTCTGCATCTGCTTAATCTTCATTTTCGCCGTATTCTGGACGATATACTCTTTTTGCAGGCTGTCTTTCAGCTCTACAATTTTATTACGCAGGATGCGCCGTTTATCCCGGTTCACGTCAATGGATTTCTGGAGTTCTTCCATATCATTCTTTAAAAGTGCAACACTTTCCGTTAATTCTTCAATTTCTCTTCTTCGTCCGAGAAGATTGCTGGAATTTTTAAATGCACCACCGGTCATAGATCCTCCGGGACTTAGGGATTCTCCGTCCAGTGTAACAATACGAAGGGTATGCTGATATTTTTTTGCTATGATAATTGCATTGTCAATATGGTCAACCACAACGGTTCTGCCCAACAGGTATTTTGCAAGCCCTTCATAGCAGCTTTCTACATCTACCAGAGAACTTGCCAGTCCAATGACTCCGGGTTCTTTTAAAGCTTTCTCATTAGTGAATCCATTTCGGTTGCCAATGCTTGTCAGAGGAAGGAAGGTAGCCCGTCCGTATTTGCCCCGTTTTAGAAAATCAATCATACGTTTTGCTGTATGTTCATCTTGGGTAACAATATTCTGGATACTTCCGCCCAGAGCGGTTTCGATTGCGGTTTCATAAGATTTCTGCACTTTAATAATATCTGCAACAACGCCCATGATTCCCGTTTCCCGGTTTTTTTGTTCCATAACGCGCCGTATGCTGTTGCCATATCCATCATATCGCTCGGTAATATTTTTTAAGGACTCCAAACGGGATGCTTCCCTATGGTAAGCGGTCTGCCCGGTTTCCATTTGTTCATTCTGCTGGGAAAGGATCTGCTGCAGTTCGGTTACTTCATTATCATACTTTGTACTTTCTTCACTTAAAGCATCAATACGGGCGGAAACTTCCATGTAATCCTTCTGATATGCAGCAAGAGATTCTTCCTGCTCAGATTCTTCACTTTTTAATTTTAGGATTTTCTGGCTCAGTTCTGCTTTTCGGATCTGGATCTGTTCAATCATTGTGGAATAGCGCTGCAGCTTGGCTTTTGTAGATGCTCTCTTATTCAATAAATCAATAATCTGGTTCTTGCCCTCTTCAATATGGCTTTCCAGAATACCGGTATCTTCCTGGAGCTTTAAGCCGACCGCTTTGTTTTCTACTTCTACAGCCTGGAATTTATCCAGCTGTTCTTTTAGAAGACCAAGCTCTGTCTGCTGCGAGTCTTTTTGCTGTGTTTTTCCATCCAATTCTTTTTGTATGCTCAGGATACGGTTTTGTAAATGTTCACCATTTAGCTTTGCCGTATTAATCTGCTCTTTTAAGACATTAATCTGTCCGGCTAACTGCTGTTTTAACAACTGGTTTTTATTGGAGCGTTCTTTTTCTTCCTCGATCTTAGCACTTAACTCTTCCATTTCTTTTTCTATCCGCTCGTACTCCACTTTTGCACTTTCATAATTGGCTTTTGTGGACTGCAGATCCTGATTGGAAATGGAGATCTTTTCTTCTATTTCCCGAAGCTGGGCTTTGATGCGGTCCATCTCCATTAAAAACATATTGGCATCTACCGTCTTTAATTCTTCTTTTTTCTTCAGATAGATTTTCGCGGTTTCAGCCTGTCTCTGAAGGGGCCCTAATTGTTTCGTTAATTCGGATAGTATATCGTTAACACGAACCAGATTTTGCTTCTCATCTTCCAGCTTTTTCTGGGCGGCCAGTTTCCGGCGTTTATATTTTACAATACCTACTGCTTCGTCAAAAAGTTCTCTGCGCTCTTCCGGTTTTCCACTTAAAATTTTATCAATCTGTCCCTGTCCGATAATGGAATATCCTTCTTTACCAATACCGGTATCGTAAAAAAGCTCATTGACATCTTTCAGACGGCAGGTGGTACCGTTGATTAGATACTCACTTTCGCCGGAACGGTATACGCGTCTGGTTACGGTTACTTCATTATAATCAATGGGCAGCTGATGGTCTTCATTATCCAGCGTAATGGCAACGGATGCAAACCCCATAGGTTTCCTGTTTTCCGTTCCTGAAAAGATAACATCCTGCATACTGGCACCACGCAGCTGTTTTGCACGCTGCTCACCCAATACCCAGCGGACAGCATCGCCAACATTACTCTTACCACTGCCATTTGGTCCCACGATACCGGTAATACCATTGTGAAACTTAAAGACAATTTTGTTGGCAAAAGATTTGAAGCCGTGGATTTCTATGCTTTTTAAGTACATATCTCTTTTGTCTTTCCTTTCAAATCGATGATGGCGCGATAGGCCGCTTCCTGCTCAGCAGCTTTCTTGGTACGTCCAATTCCCTGGCTTGCATTTTTTTCACCGATATGCAGTTCTACAATAAATTTCTTATCATGGTCAGGGCCTTCTTCCCCTGTCAGGGTATACACGATCTCATCACCTTTAAAATCTCTTTGTACTATTTCCTGCAGGATAGTCTTGCTATCATAAAAGAGCTGCTTATTTTCAATATCTTTCATTATATACTTTAAAATAAACTCTTTTGCATTAGCAAAACCACCATCTAAATAAATGGCACCTATGAGGGCTTCCATGGCATCAGACACAATAGAATCACGATGACGGCCTCCGGTATGCTCTTCACCTTTACCAAGCTGTAAATAACTGCCCAGCTCAATTTCTTTCGTACACAGGGCAAGAGTGGGCTCACAGACGATACTTGCACGAAGCTTTGTCAGATCCCCTTCCGGCAGATCCGGATAATTGTGGAATAAAAACTCACTGCTGGTAACTTCCAACACTGCGTCACCTAAAAATTCAAGGCGTTCATTATCTTTCATCCTGGCGGCTTTATGCTCATTTGCATAAGAACTGTGAGTCATGGCCTGTACCAGAAGATCGAAATTGTGGAACTTATATCCGATCCTGCTCTCCAGTTCTGCTAATTTTCTGGTTGATTTCATAGTTATCCTCCTATGCCGCATTTACTGCGGCTGTAATAAAGTACATGTGAAGCAAACTTCACATTATCCTCCTATGCCGCATTTACTGCGGCTGTAATAAAGCACATGTGAAGCAAACTTCACATTATCCTCCTGTGCCGCATTTACTGCGGCGGTAATAAATAAAACGTATTTATACAACAAAGGGTGCTGCTTTGCAACACCCTCATAAAAACCGTTTTAGTTGATTGCACTTTTGATTTGTTCTACCGCATCGCCTACTGAAACAATTTTTTCTGCTTCTTCATTTGGAATTTCAATATCGAATTCTTCTTCAATTCCCATGATAATCTGAAATACATCTAAGGAGTCAGCTCCTAAATCATCTACAAATGTAGTCTCCATTGTGATCTCATCTGCATCAACATTCAGTACCTCGGCAATAATTTTCTGTAACTTTTCGAATTCCATAATCATCAATCCTCTCTTTTACTAATCTACTTTAATTTTTTCTTTAATTTTTTCATTGATCTGCTGCTGCTTAAACTGCACGCATTGAACAATGGAGTTGGTAATCTCCGACGCATTAGAACTGCCGTGAGATTTTACCACAAGGCCATTCAACCCAAGTAAAGGTGCACCGCCATATTGGCTTGCATCAAAAGATTTAAGTGTCTCTTTTAATGCCGGTTTTACCAGTAAGGCGCCAATCTTACTGCGAAGGCTTGTCATCATGCCGGCCTTGACTTTTGAAATCAGGGTGGCACCCACACCTTCATACAACTTTAAAATTACATTTCCGACAAATGCTTCACAAACGATGACATCGCATACGCCTGCCGGAATGTCTCTGGCCTCCACACTTCCGATAAAATTAATGTCTTTACATTCCTTCAAGAGTGGAAATGTCTCTTTTACCAGAGCGTTGCCCTTTTCCTCTTCTGCACCGATATTAACGATACCGACTTTAGGATTTTTAATACCTACTACATTTTCCATGTAAATAGAACCTATTTTTGCAAACTGCACTAAATGAGATGGTCTTGCATCTACATTTGCGCCACAGTCAACCAGCAATGAAACACCGGTCTTAGTGGGTATCAGTGGTGCCAGAGGCGGCCGCTCAATTCCTTTGATGCGCCCAACTAAGAGCTGTCCGCCGACTAATACGGCTCCGGTACTGCCAGCTGAAACAAAAGCATCTGCTTCGCCTTTTTTTACCAGATTCAGCCCTACTACAATGGAAGAACTTTTTTTCTTTCGAATAGCCATAACCGGCGGTTCTGCTGTTTCAATAATTTCTTCAGCATGAACAACTTCCACTAGCTCATTTGGATAGGTGTACTTTGATAATTCTCTCTGCACATCTTCCGAGCGCCCTACCAGGAATACTTTAATATCATTTCTCGCATTCACTGCGGTTACGGCTCCCTTAACAATCTCTGCCGGGGCATTATCACCACCCATAGCGTCGACTGCGACCCGAACTAATTCCTGCATATTATTTCCTCCTCGTATTTCTATTAACTAATATACTAAACATCATACAGAAAATCAATAGATATTTTCAGAGAATCTTACGAAGTACATAAGTTCTTTGAGTTTTCTGCGTAAAAGGGGTAAAAAACAGGAGAAAAGCACGTAAAAAAAGCATCTCCATCGAGATGCTTTATCATATCTTAAGCTTCTGTAGATATGATTTCTTTTTTATTGTATGTTCCGCAGTTCTTACATACTCTGTGAGACATCATAAGTTCGCCGCATTTAGCACATTTCACTAAATTTGGAGCAGACATTTTCCAGTTTGCTCTTCTCTTGTCTCTTCTTCCTTTGGAAGATTTATTTTTTGGACAGATTGACATGGTTTACACCTCCTTAAATTTGCTAAAGATATCACGGATTTTGGCCATTCTTGGATCTAAATCTGTATGATCACAGTTGCAAGTCCCAAGATTTAAATTGGCGCCACATTGATTACAGATTCCCTTGCAGTTTTCACTGCATAAAACCTTCATCGGCCAATTCAATAACATCTCGCCATAGACAAGCTTATCCACATCCAGGTTATATCCATCAATATAATTGTGTTCATCAAGTGCTTTCTGATGTTCTGCTTCATCTATATTCATATCAATTTCTTTGTCAATATGAACTTTAATTTCAGTTTTCACGTCTTCCAGACACCTGTCACAGGGAATCAAAACTGTTATCATCCCGCTCCCTGTTATGTGCAGTTTCCTGTCTCCTTTGTTCTGAATCTGTAAAGAAACGGGGGTACTGCTAATGATAGGAAAACTGCCAAGCTTCGAAACAAAGGTTTCCAGCTCCAGTCCTGCATCAGTCTGCATTACTAATTCGTCGTTTTTTAAAACACCGTTTAAGTCAATCAGCATTATGACCCTCCTATCCACACCTAAATTATTATACATATTCAATTTGTTTTTGTCAACATAATTTTACAATAAAGTGGGCTTTTGTGATTAATGACGCTTTGCAGATATAGGCAGTGCACAAAGCATCCTTAATCAGCACCCGCCGAATTATATAAATAAGGCGAAGACTTTCGCAGTCTCCGCCTTATTCCGGTATAGTTTTAAACTAAATCAGAGCTACTGTTTCTCTGCAGATGGCAAGTTCTTCATCGGTAGGAAGGAGAACAACTTTCACCTTAGAATCCGGTGTGGAAAGCAGAGTCTTTTTGCCTCTTGCTTTGTTTGCCTCATCATCTAAAGTAATGCCCAGGTATCCAAGATATGCGATGATATCACGGCGTACCAGAGAGTCATTTTCACCAAGTCCTGCTGTAAAGGCAATTGCATCAACACCATTGAGAGCAGCTACGTAAGAACCGATATATTTTGCAGCGCGGTAATTGAATACAGCTCTGGCACGGATTGCAGCTTCATTTCCTTCTTCAGCAGCATTTTCCAGGTCACGGAAATCGCTTGAGATTCCGGATAAACCATAAACACCTGATTTTTTATTTAACATGTTCATTAAATCATCAATGTCCATATTTTCTTTCTTGGACAGGAACTCTAAGATAGCAGGATCAATATCACCGGAACGTGTTCCCATTACCAGTCCTTCAAGAGGAGTCAATCCCATGGAAGTATCTATGGATTTGCCGTTTAATACAGCAGTAATGGATGCACCGTTACCTAAATGGCAAACAATAATTTTAGAATTATTGATATCAAGTCCTAAGAATTTTGCTGTTTCTTTGGATACGAAGTTGTGGGAAGTTCCGTGGAAACCATATCTTCTTACTTTATATTTTTCATAATATTCGTAAGGCAGACCATACATATATGCTTTTTCAGGCATTGTCTGATGGAATGCAGTATCGAATACACCAACCATCGGTACATCAGGCATCAATTCCTGGCACGCACGAATACCAATTAAGTTTGCAGGGTTGTGAAGAGGTGCAAGATCGTTACATTCTTCAACAGCATTTAACATTTCTTCTGTAATTACTGCAGAAGAAGCAAATTTCTCGCCGCCGTGTACGATTCTGTGACCGACTGCATTAACTTCTTTCAGACTCTTAATTACACCGGTCTTTTCATTTACCAATGCATCCAGTACCATTTTGATGGCTTCTTTGTGAGTTGGCATTGGGCTTTCTGTAAATTCTTTCTCGCCGCCCTTTGGCTGATATACAAGTCTGCTTCCTTCGATTCCAATTCTTTCGCAAAGCCCCTTTGCCAATACATCTTCTGTATCAGAGTTAATTAACTGATACTTAAGAGATGAACTTCCACAGTTGATAACTAATACGTTCATTAAAAAATACCTCCGTTGGTTTTCTTTTCATTTTATTATATTCTTTTAGAACTTCCGTATAATTATGTAGGTAAATTTTTCCTATTGTGCCTGGCACTGAACTGCTGTAATCGCTACAACCCCAACGATATCTTCAGCGCTGCATCCACGGGATAAATCATTTACCGGTTTTGCAATACCCTGTGTTACAGGTCCGTAAGCTTCTGCTTTTGCTAATCTCTGAACTAATTTGTATCCGATATTTCCAGCATCCAGGTCTGGGAACAGTAATACGTTTGCTTTACCTGCTACCGGGCTGTTTGGAGCTTTGGAAGCGCCTACGCTTGGTACTATTGCAGCATCTAACTGGAATTCACCGTCTAATTTCAGATTTGGATTCTGCTCTTTTGCAATTCTGGTTGCTTCTACTACTTTGTCAACATCTGCATGCTTTGCGCTTCCCATGGTAGAATGGGAAAGCATTGCCACGATCGGTTCCTCTTCTACTAATAACTGGAAGGATTCTGCAGAAGAAGCTGCAATTGCTGCCAATTCTTCCGGATTTGGGTTCTGGTTTAATCCTGCATCTGCGAAAATAAATGTTCCGTTTGCACCATATTCGCAGTTTGGCACTGCCATCAGGAAGAATGCAGATACTAATTTTGTTCCCGGTTTTGTCTTTAAGATCTGAAGGCATGGTCTTAAAGTATCAGCGGTAGAATGACATGCTCCGGATACCATACCGTCTGCATCGCCCATTTTAACCATCATAACACCATAGTACAGGTACTGGTTTAATAAAATATCTTTTGCCTGTTCCGGTGTCATGCCTTTTTTCTGTCTTAACTCTACAAGCTTGTCTATGTAGCCTGCTGTCTTATCTGAAGTTGCAGGATCTACAATGATAGCTCCTGTAATGTCTAATCCTTCGCTGCCTTTTTTAACTGCCTCTTCGCTACCTACAAGTACTACATTAGCAACGCCTTCTTTTAAGATCTGGGCAGTTGCTTCATATGTTCTGCGGTCTTCTGTTTCCGGCAGTACGATCGTTTTTTTGTTTGATTTCGCTCTTTCTTTGATTACGTCAATAAATCCCATGATTTCTGACTCCTTTCGTGTTTTAGGTCCCCAAACCGTCATAAAAATATTATACATGATACCATATTGGCATACAAGTTAATTAATATTTTAACAATGTTTAACAACCTTTCATTCTTTTTAATTATAGCCCTATAAATGGCTAATTTCAACCGTTATGGTGTATCTTTTTCCATACACCGGGGGTAAAATTGTATTTTTGGATAAAATTTTGATATCAGGAGTGGATTTTTGGATCGTCAGGCGGTATTTTGAGATCAAACGTTTTGATTTTTGATTATATTTTTTAAAATTAGGTTTTGTATTTTGTTGTTTATTTTTTGATTGTTTTGGTTTGATCGATTTGCGGGATGAAAAAGAAAGGTACCGGAGAAATTTTATAGGCACATAAGAGGAATGTACGAAGGGGAAGGAGTGTGGTATAATCGATAGATGATTATGGGATTTTTGGATTTACAGAATGGAGGATTTTAACATTATATGAAGGTTGTTGGACTGATTACGGAATATAATCCGTTTCATAATGGACATGGATATCATTTAGAACAGGCAAAATTAAAAACAGGCGCTGATTTTGTGGTGGTTGTAATGAGCGGGAACTTTCTGCAGCGGGGAGAACCTGCGATCATTGACAAGTTTTCCAGGGCAGAAATGGCATTGGCATGCGGAGCGGATCTTGTATTGGAGATTCCTGCATATTTTGCATGTGCAAGTGCGGAATATTTTGCACTGGGTGCAGTCTCGCTTTTAAATTCACTTGGGATTGTAGATGCCATTTGTTTTGGCAGTGAGTGTGGTGATATTCAGGTTCTGAATGAAATTGCAGAAGTTCTGACAACAGAACCTGCGCAATACAAAAGTACGTTAAAAACCCTCCTTGCAGAAGGAATATCTTTTCCGGCAGCCAGAGAAGGGGCGCTGCTCTCCTATCTCAGGGAAATGCATATGAAGGAACGAGACGGAAATATATCTAAGTGGGAAGAGGTGCTGGATTCACCGAATAACATCCTGGGTATAGAGTATCTGAAAGCTTTAAAAAAGATAAATAGCAGCATGGTTCCGGTAACGATTGACCGTATTACCAGTGGTTATCACGATCAGTCGCTTCATTCCGGAATCAGTTCAGCAACTGCCATACGGCGTGTGATACAGGAAGTTCAGGCAGGAGCCGGCTGTTCGTACAGAGATCCGGACGCAGATCCATTAAAAGATCAGGTTCCGGATGCGGTTTATACTATTTTAAAGCGGGAATCAGCACAGTCGTTTCCGGTAAAAAGTGCAGATTTTTCACAATTACTGCACTATCGTTTACTGTCGGCAGCTAATCCAGAAGAACTTGCAGAATTTTTTGATGTTACTGACGAATTGGCAAAAAGAATGTGGAATCTGAGATTTTCCTATCAGGGGCTGGAAGCATTTGTTTCGCTCTTAAAAACCCGCCAGTTTACGGAAACCAGAATCCGGAGGGCATTAATGCATATTTTACTGGGGATAAAAGGAGATGCAGTCCTTAAGTCTGTAAGATCAGACAATGCGGCCTGTTACATCCGCGTTTTGGGATTTCGTAAAAAAGCTTCGGTGTTGTTGTCAGAAATTAAGAAAAAAAGTGATTTGCCAATCCTTACAAAAATGGCGGTTGCGCATACACTTTTAGAGGGCACGCAGGCTTGTAATACTGCAAAAATGATGCTGGACTGTGATATCTATTGCGCACAGGTATATCATAGTGCAGTAACCAATTTATATCAGGATCACAGATATAATGAAATTACAAGACAGATTCTGGTAGAGCCATAGCAGGTTTAGGTAAGAAAGCGTCCCCTTCTCAACTAAACCCAAATTTGTTTCGCTCTAGCTGGTGCGAACTTTACCTGTTTCATATAAAAAGGCGTGATGCTTATACAAAAGCATCGCGCCTGATTTTTAATTTTTAAAGCTATGAATTGGAGCCGGAATTCTTCCTTTCCGGTTTACAAAGGCATCACAGCCATATTTGTTGACCGGCATAATCGGTGCATAACCTAACAGTCCGCCGAATTGTACGATCTCTCCTACGCCTTTTCCAATAACCGGAATCAGACGTACTGCGGTTGTTTTCTGGTTTACCATACCGATTGCCATTTCGTCAGCAATAATACCTGCTATGGTAGTAGATTTGGTATCTCCCGGTATAGCGATCATATCCAGGCCTACGGAACATACACAGGTCATTGCTTCTAATTTTTCAATGGTCAGTGCATTTGCCTGAACTGCGTCAATCATACCCTGGTCTTCGCTGACCGGAATGAAAGCACCGCTTAATCCCCCTACATAGGAAGAAGCCATAACACCGCCTTTTTTCACCTGATCGTTTAAAAGTGCAAGTGCTGCAGTTGTTCCGGGTGCACCTGCATATTCCAGACCGATTTCACATAAGATATCAGCTACACTATCTCCGATGGCAGGAGTTGGCGCCAGAGACAAGTCAATAATTCCAAAAGGAATATTCAGACGGTTAGATGCTTCCTGGGCTACCAGCTGTCCTACACGTGTAACTTTAAATGCCGTTTTCTTAATGGTTTCGCATAATACTTCAAAACTTTCTCCGCGCACCTGCTCCAAAGCTGTTTTCACAACACCCGGACCGCTGACACCTACATTAATGATTGCATCTGCTTCTGTCACACCGTGGAAAGCACCTGCCATGAAAGGATTATCATCCGGAGCATTACAGAAAACAACCAGTTTCGCACATCCAAGAGAATCGTTCTCTTTGGTGTACTCTGCTGTTTCCAGAATCATATCGCCCATCAGACGCACCGCATCCATATTGATACCGCATTTGGTAGAACCCAGATTGATGGAACTGCATACGCGCTCAGTGCATGCAAGAGCCTTTGGAATCGAACGAATCAGATATTCATCACTTTTTGTCATTCCTTTGCTGACCAGAGCGGAATATCCGCCTATAAAGTTAACGCCGACTTCTTTGGCAGCTTTATCCAGTGTTTTTGCAATGGTTACAAAATCATCAGAAGATTTACATGCGCTTCCGCCAACTAAAGCAATTGGGGTTATGGAAATACGCTTATTTACGATGGGAATTCCATATTCTCTTTCAATATCTTTACCGGTAGAAACCAGGTCTTTTGCCAGAGTCGTGATTTTATCGTAGATTTTCTGATTTAGTTTTCCCAGATCAGAATCAATACAGTCTAACAGGCTGATACCAAGAGTAATGGTTCTTACATCCAGATTCTCCTGGGTAATCATTTTATTTGTTTCGCTTACTTCAAATAAATTTATCATAACAGATTATTACCTTTCTTCATATAGTGACAGATTGGCGCCCGCAGACGCGCTCTAGATACGATGCATCATGTTGAAGATTTCTTCATGCTGGCAGCGGATGCTTACGCCGATTTCGTCGCCGAGTTTTTCCAGTGCTTTTGCCAATTCTTCTGCAGACTTTGTAGAATTGTTTGCATCGGTAACCATCATCATATTGAAGAATCCCTGTACGATTGTCTGAGAGATGTCCAGGATGTTAACGTTGTTTTCTGCAAGGAAAGTACAAACCTTAGCGATGATTCCCACGGTATCTTTTCCTACGACTGTGATAATTGTTTTTTTCATTTCTTCTCCTTTCGGGGACCGGAGTCCTCTTTCACATTAATCTATATATGTAAGTCAATTCCGCACCAGATCGGCCTTAGCAAAGATCCGGTACGTTATGGCTTTATATCGCAAATAATTCACTTGGTTCATCCCTGTGAGCCACGCGGATTGGAAAATCTTTGGCTTTATAAGGATTTTCACCTAAAGTCACTTCTGAGCAGACCGTTTCATATGCAAGCTCCTCATAATTATTTTCTCTGCTGAGATGTCCAAGCATAATTGTTTTTAATCCATCATGAAGAATCCGGCAGAGCAGCCGTCCTGCATTTTCGTTAGACAGATGTCCCCTGTTTCCAAGGATACGCTGTTTCAGATAATAAGGATAACTTCCTACCTGAAGCATATTAATATCGTGATTCGCTTCCAGAAGTACGCCGTCAAGTCCCTGAAGATGGTCTACTATGTAATCGTTATAATGTCCGAGGTCGGTAATCACACCAACGGATTTATTTTCATGGTTAATGCGGTACGCTACCGGATCGGCCGCATCGTGGGAAATAGAAAATGGTGCTACTTCCAGATCCTTAATACAAAATGGCTCATCCGGATAGATCTCACAAAAAAGAGAATCATCTACTTTGCCAAGTGGTGTATAGGCTTTCATTGCCTCAATGGTTGCGCCGGTTGCATAGATTGGTATCTGATATTTTCTGGCGAGAACTCCCAGGCCTTTAATATGGTCAGAATGTTCATGTGTAATTAAAATGCCGTCCATTTCGGCCGTTTTACGGTCAATGGAGTTTAATCCGGCTTCAATTCTTTTGCCGCTTAAGCCTACGTCTACAAGAAGACTGGCATGTTCTGATCCTACGTAAATGCAGTTTCCGCTGCTTCCGCTTGTTATACTACAAAAATTCATGTTCTATCAATCCCCTGTCAATTTGTTCATATGTATTTTCTACAATATTGCTGCTGTTGTCAACTACAAATTGACAATGCTGGCGAAATACGTTGTCGCGCATCTGGTTTTTTATGATTTGTTTTACTTTTTCATCGGAATATCCACGTGCCTGTTTCAGTCTTTTTCTGCGTACATCATCGGATGTGTAGACATACCAGAATTCATCACAGATTGTTTCATAATGATCTTCAATCAAAAGAGCCGCTTCGATCACAACAAAAGGAACTTTTTTGGCAGTGTGTTCTTTTTTGATTTCATTTACAATATATTCTTTTACCGCAGGATGGACAATCTGATTTAGTTTCTGCAATTTCTCGTGATCCTGGAAAACTATATCAGCAAGCTTGCTGCGGTTGATATTCTGGTCGGCCTTTAGAATTCCGCTTCCAAATGTTTCTGTAATGCGGTAGTAACATACCTGGCCCGGGGACATCAGAAGATGTCCTACCTGGTCAGCCTGAATGACTCTCGCATGATACATTTTTGCAATATAGTCTAAAACGGTGCTTTTACCGGCGCCAACTCCGCCGGTGATTCCTAATACTTTCATTAGTAATCATATCTCCTATCTATTTAGCCTCATACCAGTTATTACCGGTATGCATATCGATCTCCATTTTTACAGCCAGATCAGCAGCGCCTGTCATTTCAGCCTCTAAAATCTGTTCTACCTGGGCAAGTTCATCCTGAGCTGCTTCAATTAAAAGCTCATCATGTACCTGAAGGATCAATCTGGATTTCAGTCCTTTTTCTTTCAGACTGTTATTTACCCGAATCATAGCTATTTTAATAATATCTGCAGCAGTTCCCTGTATCGGAGAGTTCATCGCTACACGCTCTCCAAAAGAACGCTGCATAAAATTACTGGAATTTAATTCCGGAACAGGGCGTCTTCTGCCAAACATGGTCGTTACATATCCCTCTTTTTTAGCAGCTTCTACGGTTTCATCCAGGAACTGCTTGATTCTGGGATAGGTGATGAAGTATTGCTCAATATATTCCGATGCCTCTTTTCTGGTGATGCTCAGATCCTGACTGAGTCCGAAAGAGCTGATGCCATAGACAATACCAAAGTTTACTGCTTTTGCATTACGTCTCTGCAGATCGGTAACCTCATCAAATGGTATGTGAAATACCTGGGATGCAGTAATCCGGTGAATATCCTGAGCTTCTCTATAGGCATTTATTAAAGTTTCATCTCCTGAGATATGTGCAAGAACACGTAATTCAATCTGGGAATAATCGGCATCTACAAATACACAGCCTTCCTTTGGAACAAAAACTTTACGTATAAGTCTGCCGAGTTCCATACGGATGGGAATATTCTGCAGGTTTGGTTCTGTGCTGCTGATTCTTCCGGTTGCCGCAATGGTCTGATTAAAGGTGCTGTGTATTCTGCCGTCAGAAGAGATATAATTCGCAAGTCCGTCTGCATAAGTGGATTTTAATTTTGTAAGCTGGCGGTATTCCAGTATATTGGTTACGATTGGGAAATCCGGAGCCAGTTTTTCCAGAACATCCGCGGCAGTAGAATACCCGGTTTTTGTTTTTTTGCCATTAGGACATTTTAACTTTTCAAATAAAATAACACCCAGCTGCTTTGGAGAATTGATATTAAACTGCTCTCCTGCCTGCTCGTAAATAGATTTCTCAAGTTCCGTAATACGGATCTGAAGCTGTTCCCCATAGATCTTCAGTGCGTCCGATTCTACGAGAATCCCTTCCTGCTCCATATCAAAGAGTGTATAAACAAGGGGCATCTCAATTTCATCAAAAAGATGATCCATCTTCATTTCCACAAGGCGTTCCCGGATTTTAGGTGTGGAAGCAAAAGCAACATAAGCTGCGTAGCAGGCATAAGTTATCAGTTCTGCTTCCTTATCTTCCGCTGCCGCTGTCAGAGAAATTTTACCCAACAGTTCTGCTTTGGAAGGAACCATCATTTCCAGATACTCTTTGGCAATATCTTCGTATGTGTATGTGTCCTTTAGCGGATTCACCAGATAAGCACCAATGGCTGCGTCAGCAAATTTCGGCTGCTGTTCTCTGGTTACTGCAAGATACCCTAACTGTTCTTTCAGATTAATGGTACTAATGCCCGGGACTGCCCGAATCATTTCATGAATCTTCCCTGTCAGGTAATCTTCGGATATGAATCCCTGAACCGGTATAAAATAAATATCTGCAGTTCCAAAACAGAGTGAACACCCGAAAAGCAAGTTTTTCTCTATAAAAAGCTGTAAGCCTACACGCTCTTTCTTACAGGCATTTGTAAATATCTCTTCTACTTTACCCAAGTCATCAGCTTTCGCAAATGAATCGGTCACTGTATTAGCCGGTGCTTCGCAGTCAAATTTTGAAAGCAGGTTTTTAAACTCCAGACGCTTAAACATTTCAAAAGCCTTCTGGGTATAGAGGTTATGAATTCTTGCACTTTCCAGAGAGAATTCAAGAGGGCTTTCTATGTTAATCGTAGCCAGTTCCTTACTCAGTACAGCCAAATCATAATGATTTTTCAGAGATTCTTTGGCTTTATTCGGTTTCACCTCATCCACATGAGCATGGGCATTTTCAATAGATCCGTATTCAACAATTAATTTTGTTGCCGTCTTTTCACCAACCCCCGGGATTCCCGGTATGTTGTCAGAAGCATCCCCCATCAGTGCTTTTAATTCAATAATCTGAGGGGGTGTAACCTGATATTTTTCTATTACATCTTTGGTATTGTAATCTTCTATTTCCGTACCGGTACGTTTCGTTTTGGGAATGCGGATTTTGATCTGGTCTGTTGCAAGCTGCAGCATGTCCCTGTCTCCGGAAACGATAGAAACCACCAGACCTTCTTTTTCCATTTTTTTTGCAACGGTGCCCAAAAGATCATCTGCTTCATATCCTTCCAGCTGCATCAGCGGAATATCCATAGACTGGAGAACTTCTTTCATCACCGGCACCTGTTGGCGCAGTTCATCCGGCATAGGCTTTCTGGTGCCTTTGTAATCCGCATACATTGTATGACGGAATGTAGGGGCTTTCAAGTCAAATGCCACTGCCAGATAATCCGCGTTTTCTTCGGATAATATTTTAAACATGATATTCAAAAATCCGTAAATCGCATTGGTATGAAGTCCTTCCGAATTAGTCAGGTCGGGAATTCCGTAATATGCTCTGTTTAAAATACTATGTCCATCTATTAAAACAATTTTTTTACTCATAGATATCTCCAATTACTTTTTTGTAGTCTGAATTTCAGTACTCTTATTTTTTGCATTCTTTTTCTTTGTATTCTTCTTTTTTTTATTTGTGGATTTTTCGCTGGCAGAATTGGCAGAACTTTCCGTCTCGGGAGTTTTTTTCACACTGCTCTTTTCACTGCCGGAAGCTTTCTCAGAATCCATAGTTTCAATCTGGTAGATCTGAGGTATATCTTTTAAATTTTCATCGATCTCGGATTTTGGATTGCCATAGACAAATTCATAGATTGTTGTCTGCTGAATCGTTTTATTACTTCCCCACATCTGAAACTGGGTAAAAAGAACGATTAACAGAGCCAGTTCCGCCACAGCCATAAAGCAATGCCGGTAAAAACGCATGATCTTTCTGCGGTGGACACGATGCTCAGAAGAATGCAGGTCATCAACCAGCAGCTTCTGGATATTATAGTTTATATGGCTTTCATCATCCAGACGTTCCAATGCAAAATAGATCGTAAAATAAATCTCAAGTTCTTCATGGCATTCCGGACATTCTTTGATATGCTCAATGAATTTTTCGAGTTCTTTATCATTTAATTTTCGCTGTATATAAGGCAAAATCATCTGCTGGGCAGTTTTACAATCCATATGCTTTCCTCCGAAAGGCAAAATTTAAACTAACATGATTCTAACACACCTTATTCAAAATTGCCATTACAAAATAAAAATGGCCTCTGTAATATCCCAGATAAAGGCGTCTGGCATATTACAGAGGCGTATTATGAAGCCGATTTGATTCTGTTCGTTTATTAAAAAAATTTCCGTACGTTATTATCGCTCATATATATTTATATACACGCGTTCCCCACTTCACGCAGTACTCCCTCAAACGATAACAGTAATCAAATCAGACAGCTTCCGAAAAAGGATAATGAGTTAATAATTGTCTGAACACCAATATATTAACTCATTTTGAAAAAATTACAATAGCTTTTGACTAACTGGATTAGATTCTTGTCTAGTTGGTAATTTTTGAATCCTATTTGGTACTTTTACGATTAGATTTTTTTAATGCTTCTGGTTTAGATGGCTGGTATGTACCAAACCATGAAGGCCAGTCACCGCCTTCTAATGCTACAGCATGTCCAGCAGCTGCAACAACTTTTAACAGGTTCTCTTTAATATTGGCTTTCATTATAATCGCCTCCTTTTCAATATTTCTATGATTATTAATATGATAACGGTTACAAGGACAAACAAGACTAAAACAGCTAATTCGTCGTAACCGAATATCCATCCGCAAATGCCCACTACCTCACAAAACAGCACCCTTAATAAAACTTTTCTTTTTATAAGAGGAATTTCAGTAGTGTCTAAAGGGGATTTCAAGTTTTCAACTGGTGAAAACTGCCACATAAAAAGTGGAACATATATGTATGCCAGTACAAAAAAGGCAAAATTAATATCTGTTATTTTAAAAAAACGAACAGATGTCATGATAAAGCCAAATACGATAATTAAAGTAAAGTTACATTTGAAATAAGAACTTGCGTGGTATCCCCCACTTTGGGTTCGAACCCATGCAAAAATTAAAAAACCGAATAAAGCTAAAAATAATCTTTGATAGATAATACCAATTAATAATACCCAGAATATATTGACTGCAGTTGATATTATTAATTCAAAACCATACTGGTATACTTCTTTTTCAGTGCCTTGAATGATCATCTTCCGGACACATAAATCAGTCACCACATTAGCACACTTTGAAATCATAACTTCACCTAAATCCCTAAAAACCTAATAAAATTTTACATTTCTATTGGATTTTACCAATTTATTCTAAAAGTTTCAATACGAATTGACTAATTGGTTTGATTTATTGCCTAACTGGTAATTCATTTATATTTTCATCATAATATGTGCTATAAATGTATTATCTTTTTCGTAATATTCTACTATACCTCCGTTCTTATTTACAGCATCAGCTACATTCAGATGTCCCAGACCGTGCTTTCCGGAAGATTCTTTTGTAGATAACAACTGTGGATTTTTCTTTAATACTGATTCATTAATAGGATTTTTTACAAATATATTAAAATAACATTTTTCCTGATACATCTCCAGTGAAATCCATTTATTCTCATTATTCATATTTGCGTCAATTGCATTATCCAGGAGATTGAATAAAACAATACTGGTATCAACTCCATCCAGAGTACTTGTATCTCCCGCTACTTTGATATCTAAAAGAATACCGTATTTTTGACAAACGTCCGATTTAGCGTGAAGAACGGCATTGATAGTATGATTATTGCAGATTTCCGAAGCTGTTGACTGCTGAAGATAAAAGTCTGATACTTTCTTGGCATAATCTATTACGGTATCATATTTTTCTTCAAGTAAAAGTGTTTGTATACAGGCAAGGTGATTTTTATAATCATGACGCATTTTTGTTTCTCTATTTTCTGCATCCTTTATTTGAAAGAGTTGTCGCTCCAACTCTTTGCATTTTAATTCTGTCAGCTCCATATGAAGAATATCCTGATTTTCCTGGCTTAATGATAATATAGAATGATAGATATAAATATCAATAATAATAATGCCAATGAGAATAATGAGGGCTTTAAGGTTCATTGCTTCATCTGTAGGATTATTTCTAACCATTAAATACAAAGTTGCATCAGTAATAAAAGAAACCAGGAATACGATTAAAAATGTAATCCATTCCCGCCTTCTAAGGTTTAGTTTACTACGTTTCATTACACGTAATATGACTTGAATAAAAACATATAACAAAACTCTTGTAATAATAAATACCCATATCAGGATATAAGATTCAGATGTTAACAAGGCATCCACAGTAATATTAAAAGACATTGCAACTAATTGATATGCAAGAGTATTAATCAGTGTAATCATGATAAATGGTGTAAAACAACACAGCATTTGAAGCATTGCACCACCGTTTAGCGCCCATCTGCAATAGAGCCACAGAACAAAAATTGCTGCTATAGGGAGAATCACGTCACTTCTGTAGAATGTTCCTGTAAATTGTGCAATAATCGTAACAAATATGACAGCTAACACTCCGCCTACTTTACTTGAAGTTGAATCATTTTTATAGTCCAGATATTTAATCAGAAAATATAAAATCAGAAAGTTTTCGATCGGACTGGCTAAGTATTTAGTTATTGTATAAAGTATATTCATTTATCGCCCCCTCATATATGCAATAAACCGCTGTTTCACATCTTTCTTACGGCTTCTGCTCATTGGAAGTTCCATTTCATTTTCCATAATAACGGTGTCGTTTTCGATACTTGAAACATACTTCAGATTCACCATAATGCCATTATGTATTCTGCACAGGCCATTCTTAGCATAGGTTGTTTCAAAATCACGCAGTGATGCCCAGACCTGGAAGGTTTTATCATTGTTGCAAATAATAGCAATTTTTCTGTCTATCTTTTCCATAAAAATGATCTGTTTAATGGGAATGAGATGTATACCATCTGCGTCTGTAATCTCAAGTACCTGATTCTCATCTGTGTTCAGATCAAGAAAGCCATTCAAGACTTCCGGCAGTTCTGTGTCCATATACTCTTTTCTTATAAATTGAAACGGGTGATACTTAAAAGTATCGAAAACCAGATTTGCATGACTGGTTACAAAGACAATGCGGTTGCTGATTCCTGACTGATAAAGCTGTGATGCAATTTCCATGCCTGAGATGTCCGGCATATCAATATCCAGAAAAATTAGATCTGCCTGATTTTCAGATACAAATGCAAGCAGATCATTTCCGTTATATTTTGCAGTTAATTGATAATCTTCATTAGTATCAGCCATCTGACTTACTATGATATTTTTAATTTTCTCGGCAATAATGGGTTGATCATCACATATGACGATATGAAGCATAAAATTTCTCCTTTGTTCCTTCTATTAATTTATTCCTATGTATATAGTTGGTTGTCCTCTTTGGACTACCAGCGCATGTTTTAAAAATAAACATACTCTAGCCTATCATACCTATTATTTTAGGGTTTGTCCACAATTATTTCAAGGTACGGGCACGGTCCCGCTGTATAAAATTATAAACGCAAAAAATAAGAATGCCGATCTGATTATGTGCCGTCTATAGAACATTAATCAAATGACATTCTTATTTCTACTACTAATTGCATAAATATTCGGCAACATGGACTAACAATTCATTGCAATCATCGCCATGGATCTGCATCTCAATATTAGTGGAATTACTCAGCGTAAATGCACTGACCAGGGATTTCGCGTCCACCACGTAGTGTCCACACTTTAAATCCACATCATAATCATAACTGCTTACAATATTTACAAATTTAATGATGTCCTCAGGACTCTGAAAATTAACGGGCATCTTTGTCATCAGTTTACCTCCTTTCCATCTTTTGTATGTTATCATTATATTACTCTTTCTTTTGGTTCCACAAGAGTAATATTTTATGATTTTTAGTACTTTTTTTATCACATTTGCCCATAAAATATGGTAGGGTTAATGGTAAAAATTAACAAGTAAACATTGTATGAACATTTCTGTTTTTTGTAGAAAAATTTGTCGAATTTTGCTAAAATGTAATTATTAGAATTTTTGTGATGGGTGGGCAAATTATGGGAGAAATTGGAGTAGATGACAACAAAAAACTGTTACAATTATTTGGAAGTATGTTATTATACGTTTTTAGCCTCTTTTTGCTATTTCTGGCAAAAGAATACAAAGGATTTGCAGAATGGTATTCGGCAACGATTTATCCGGTCCTGGTCAACTTTATCGGGCGATTGGAATCCATATTCCCGTTTTCTTTGGTAGAAATATTCCTCTATATCGCTATCATCGTCTGTGTCATTAGTATTTTCATATTTATTTTGCAAGTAGTCCGCAAAAAGAAAAAATTATCGCATATTTACATAGGCCTTTTATATCTGGTTCATGGAGCGGCTATTCTATTTTTTTTATATACCATTAACTGCGGCATTAATTATCAGAGAGTTTCCTTTTCACAGCATAATGGTTTTGAGGTTGTTTCCTACACTTCTTCGGATCTGGCTATCCTGTGTGAGGACTTAACCGTAGAAGTAAATCTGTGGGCAGGAATGGTGAAACGCAATACGGAAGGTATCTGTATTGTTGACACAACCGTACAGAATCAGGCAGTAGAGGCTATGAAGATGGTCAGTAAAGACTATATCGGATTGTCGGATTATTATCCAAGACCTAAAAAATTGTGGGCATCCGGTATTTTATCCGTTCAGAATTTAAGCGGCATCTACTCGCCTTTTACGATTGAGGCAAACTACAATGGAGATATGCTTCCTTATAATATCCCATTTACTGCGTGCCATGAACTCTCCCACTTAAAAGGATTTATGCAGGAGGATGAAGCAAATTTTATAGCATATCTGGCATGTGAAAAATCGGATGTACCGGAATTTCGTTACAGCGGCAGCCTTACCGCCTGGATATCCAGCATGAATGTTTTAAGCAAGTCGGATAAAGAAGCCTACAAAACAATCCGCAGACAGATTAACCCCATTGTAGAAGCAGACCTTACTGCCAATAATAGCTTTTGGAAACGCTATGATACAAAAGTGGCAAAGGCAGCTGTAAAAATGAATGATACTTATTTAAAAGCGAATGGTCAGTCGGACGGTGTGAAAAGTTATAACAGAATGGTAGATTTGATGGTAGGATATAAAGTGTTTTTTAAGTAATTTACATTGACTCTGTAGATAAATCCTTGTATACTTAAAATATTTAACGGGTATAGTTAATAGGAACGTACCATACTGAATATAGAGAGTGCAAGGAGGACAAAACATTGGAGGATAAGAACAGAGATCATAAAAATTCTTATTGGAAAGGCATTATAACAGGCGCCGCAGCGATGGGGATCATCTGTATAATGTCTTTATTGATTTATACGAACAGCAAGGCCTGGGATTCCAGATCTGTCGCGGGTGAAACCAATGGGGCACAGCAAACTGCCGCTAAAAGTGAGAACGGGACAGAATCCGGAAAAAAAGAAGAACTGGATGTGTCCCGTATATCAAATAAGATCAGCACTATTCAGAATTTAATCGACAAGTATTATTATTTTGATGAGAATAATGAGCAGGTTGAGGACTGGATATACAAGGGGATGCTGTATGGGCTGGACGATGTCTATTCTGCTTATTACAATAAAGAGGATTTTGAATCAATGAAAAAATCTTCTTCCGGAAATTACTGTGGAATTGGAGTACTGGTTAACCAGCACTATATAACAAAACAAGCCAGTATTGCTAAAGTCTATGAAAATAGTCCGGCAGAAGGCGCTGGAATATTAGTAGATGACATTATTATTGGTGTAGACGATATGAATGTTTCAGGAACCGAGTTAAACAAGATCGTAGAAATGATATCCGGGGAGGAAGGAACCGATGTTAAAATTACGGTTTACCGTAAATCGACAGATGAAACCCTGGAATTAACCATGAAGCGTCAAAAAATAAAAGTAGACACCATTACTTATAAAATGCTTCCGGATAAAGTCGGGTATATTGCGATCAGTGAATTTGATGAAGTAACGGTTGAACAGTTTAAGAATGCAATTGATGATTTAGAGAAACAGGGAATGGAAAAAATTGTTTATGACCTTAGAAACTGTCCCGGCGGACTTCTTGACAGCGTGGTTTCCATGCTGGATTATATTCTGCCGGATGGATTGATCGTATATACGGAAGATAAACATGGCAGCCGCCTTGATGAAATATCCGGACAGGACGGGCATGAAGTAAAACTTCCAACGGTCGTATTAATGAATGGAAATTCAGCCAGTGCGGCAGAAGTATTTTCAAGTGCAATCCGGGATTATGAATGGGGTACATTAGCAGGAACTACTTCCTTTGGCAAAGGAATTGTACAAAATGTTATTCCTCTGGAAGATGGCACAGCCGTGAAACTTACCATTTCCAGCTATTTCACAAAAAGCGGCTATTCCATCCAGGGTAACGGACTGGAACCGGATGTGGTGATAGAAGCAGATGAGGAACAGGCAAAAGAAGCGAATGTTCCATTGAAAAAGGATAAACAGCTTCAGGAAGCATTGAAGATATTTGATAAATAACAGATAAGAAGCAGATAAACCATCGGAAAACTAAATGCAAAAGCAGGACTAAATGGCATAAAGCCGTTTTACTCCTGCTTTTTTTGTGTCAATAATATTTAGTGTCTGTTAAATGCATGAATACCGGGATACACTGCTTCATTACCAAGTTCTTCTTCAATACGGAGCAGCTGATTATACTTGGCAACTCTCTCGCTTCTGCTTGGAGCTCCGGTTTTGATCTGACCGGTAGAGAGGGCGACTGCAAGGTCAGCAATGGTAGTATCTTCCGTTTCTCCAGAGCGATGGGAAGCAATTGCCGTATAACCTGCCTGCTGTGCCATTTTGATGGCTTCCAGTGTTTCCGACACCGTTCCAATCTGGTTTAGTTTAATTAAGATGGAATTTCCGCAGCCCAATTCAATACCCTTTTTCAGACGCTTGGTATTCGTTACAAACAGATCATCTCCCACTAACTGAACCTGGCTTCCCAGTTCTTTTGTAAGGAGCTGCCAGCCCTGCCAGTCTTCTTCGTCCAGCGCATCCTCAATGGAATAAATGGGATATTTATCACAGAGCATTTTCCAATGCGCAATCAGTTCCTGGGAGGTGAATTTCTTTTTACACTTAGGAAGCAGATAATTTCCGCTGGTTTCACCTTTCCATTCACTGGCTGCTGCATCGATCGCCAGCACAAAATCTCTTCCGGGTTGATATCCTGCCTCTTCTATTGCCATTAGAATATACTGAATAGCTTCTTCATCGCTGGCAAGATCCGGTGCAAATCCACCTTCATCCCCGACAGAAGTAGCAAGGCCTCTGGATTTTAATATGGATGCCAGTGTATGAAAAACTTCAGTACACCAGCGAAGCCCTTCCTTAAAACTGGAAGCGCCAACCGGCATGATCATAAATTCCTGCACATCTACCGTATTGGAAGCGTGTGCACCTCCATTTAAAATGTTCATCATAGGCACCGGCAGTTTATTTCCGGAGATGCCGCCAAGAAACTGATATAGAGGCATTTTAAGTGATAAAGAAGCAGCGCGTACACATGCTATGGAAACGGCAAGGATCGCGTTGGCGCCCAGCTTTGATTTATCTTCTGTCTGGTCTGCTGCAATCATTGCGCTGTCTATTTTATAAATGTCACCGGCATTCATATTTGAGAGGACCTGATTTATGATTTCATTGATATTCTGAACTGCTTTTTGGACCCCTTTTCCTTTAAAACGGGTCTTATCATTATCTCTAAGTTCCAGTGCTTCAAATATTCCGGTTGAGGCTCCGCTTGGAGAAGCACCTCTTCCTATGGTTCCGTCTTTGAGATGAACTTCCGCTTCTACCGTTGGGTTCCCCCTGGAATCAATGATTTCCCTACCGATTACTTTTTCTATTTCTAAATGATTCATACCGCACCTCTTTCTGACTATAACTGATACAGTAATAACCTGCCAGGCATTACTGTATCAGTATATTAACTGTTTTCATCTATAAGACCAAGAATTTCCTCGATGCTCTTTTTTCCAAAATAAGCATGCTCCTGATTGATTATCATACAAGGCACGCTCATGATCTGATAATCTTCTTTGAGCTTCGGAAAATGATTCAGATCAAAAATATCACACTGGACATTAGCATTCTCAATGGCGATTCTGCCTGCAGCCATAACTAAGTCCGGACACATTGTGCAGGATAAGGAGATGGCAATATCTATTTTAACCGGTTCGGATATAGCCCGTATCTTTCCCAATAGCTGCTCATCAATCATCTGTCCCGGCCCTGCTGCATTATATAAAGTTACAATAAAAGAATTGAATTCGTGTCCGCCCGGGACACCATGAAACCGGAATCCAAGAGATAATCCGGAACTTTCATATAAGTCTATGGACGGTGTCAGTGGTATGTTTGCATCCTGTATGATTTCAGTTTCGATCCAGGAAGTCAATACCGCCATTTCCTGTACAAATCCTTCTGCTTCCCGTGATATAGGAGTTTGATCCAAAAATGCTTTTAATCGGATCTGTCTGGTAAACTTTTCAAATAAAGGTTTCAGCTGACTTCTCATGGTAGCAGGAATAAATGCTCCATCGGAATGGGATTCTTCCTGTTCCGGATGGTTATTCGCTTCCCTTGACGCGCTATCACTCGTGTGGGCTTTTAGCGGCATCGGAATCGGTGGTATATTTTTTCGCTCATGGACTTCCGAAACATACTTTTCCAGAGAAGTAGCGGCTTTGGCGCCGTCTGCAACGGCTGTCACTACCTGGCGTAAATTTTTTACGCAGATATCTCCTGCGCCGTAAACACCGTCTATACTTGTTTTATGGTTCATATCGGTGATCAGATAACCATGCTCATCTATATCAACAATATCTTTGAACAGGCTGTTTGCGGGGGCATACCCTGCAAATACAAAGATACCAAAAGAACTGCCGTCCTCCGGTTCAAACCGTGTGGTTTCCCCGGTCTGGCTGTTGTATAGCAATGCATATTGAAGTTTGTCTGTTCCGCCTGCTTCTTTAATTTCTGTATGAAACAATACCTTTATCTTTTCGTAATTCGCTAATTCATCTGAAACTGATTTGGCACAGGAAAAAGATTCCCCCCGTACCAGAATAAGCACCTGCCTTGCATATTTGGTTAGAAACATTGCTTCTTCTACTGCAGCAAAGCCTCCGCCTGCCACCAGAACATCTTTTCCGGTAAAAAATTCTCCATCGCAGGTAGCACAGTAAGCGACCCCTCGGCCCTGAAACTCCTGTTCGCCTGGGAAACCGATTTTTCTGGGAGATGCGCCGGTTGCAAGTATAATACCCAGGGCCCGTTTCTCTCCCCGGTCAGTTTTAACCCTTTTGATATCTTCATTCAAATCTAATTGTTCCACATTTGCCAGAAGAAATTCTGCACCAAATGCTTCTGCCTGCATTCGCATTCCTTCGGTCAATTCACTGCCGCTGATACTGGGTATGCCGGGATAGTTCACTACTTCTGAAGTAATGGTTATCTGTCCGCCAAATTTTTCTTTTTCTATTATCAGTGTCCGGTATCTAGCGCGCGCCATATAGATAGCGGCAGAGAGGCCTGCCGGCCCTCCGCCTACTATAATTACATCATATAACTCTTCCATATTAAATCAGTCCTACAAGCTCCAGGCTTGGTTTCAGTGTTTCTGCACCTGGCTGCCATTTTGCAGGGCACACCTGATCGCCATGTTCTGCAACGAACTGGGATGCCTGAACCCGGCGGAATAACTCATCGGCATTACGTCCTACGTTTCCTGCGATTACTTCATATGCAACGATTTTTCCTTCCGGATTTACAATGAAGCTGCCGCGTTCAGCCAGTCCATCTTCTTCAATCATGACATCAAAATCTCTGGTTAAAGTCCCAGTGGGATCAGCCAGCATAGGATACTGGATTTTTTGAATTGTTTTTGAAGCATCATGCCATGCCTTATGAACAAAATGGGTGTCACAGGATACCGAGTAGATTTCACAGTTGATATTTTTAAAATCCTGGTATTTATTAGCCAGATCTTCTAACTCTGTGGGGCACACAAAGGTAAAATCTGCAGGATAGAAAAAGAATACCGACCATTTTCCCATAATATTACTTTTACTTACTTCCTTAAATTCTCCTCCTACGTATGCCTGTACTTTAAAATCACTTACTTCTCTTCCGATTAATGACATAATTTGTTTCCTCCTTAGATTTTCATATTTAAAATTATTGTCAGCTTGTAGTATTCCAAAAATTGCTGATCTTATTAATTGTTATAGTTAGTTATTGCTAACTTAATTGCATTCTATCACAAGTTAGTATCTTAGTCAATGTATATTTTAATAATGATAATTATTATTGATATATTGGTAAATTTATGTATAAAAAATGAGGCTGAATTATTCAGCCCCAAATCTTTACGCTAATACTTTTCGGGAAGATTCTTCCTGAAATTGTTTACTGTAAAGGTCATGATAATATCCCTTCTGTTTTAGCAGCTCCAAATGTTTTCCCTGTTCAATAATTTTACCGTCTTTTACTACCAGAATCACATCCGCTTTGCGAATTGTAGACAGCCTGTGGGCTATTAAAAAAGAAGTTCTTCCGTTAAGCAGCTGCATTGTAGCATTTTGAATCAATTGTTCTGTCTGGGTATCAATGGAAGAAGTTGCTTCGTCCAATACAAAGATTCTGGGATCCGCCAATACTGCCCGGGCGAAAGAGATCAGTTGTTTTTCGCCAGTGGACAGGCGGTCACCGCCTTCTCCTACATCGCTTTGATATCCATTTTCCAGCTTATCCACCACAAGATCGGCCGATACAGCCTTTGCGGCAGCAATTACCTGCTCATCAGTTGCTTCTAAATTGCCATAGCGGATATTTTCCATGACGGTACCTGAGAACAAGTGGGGATTTTGCAGGACATATCCGATGTTGCTGTGCAGCCATAACTGGCTGCGTTCCCGGTAATCTTTCCCGTCTATCAGTATTTTTCCTTCGGTTGGTTCAAAGAAGCGGCACGCCAGATTCACCAGGGTACTTTTACCGGCACCGGTCTCTCCCACTATGGCAACGGTGGTTCCTTCCGGAATCTTCAGGTTAAAATGGCTTAGTACTTCTTCGTTACCATCCGGATAATGAAAGGAAACATCTTTAAATTCAATTTCTCCATGAAGTGTTTCCCAGTTTTCTTTTTTAGGATAGAAGGAATCCCCATATTTGTCTGTGATTTCTTTCGAATCAACGATCTGAGGTTCCTGATCTAATAAACCGGTAACCCGTTCAATATTTGCCTGTACCGAGATAATATCTGCAATATTTCTGGCGAGCTGCTGTATCGGTTCGAAGATTCCTACCGCATAGGATGTAAATGCAGACAGGGTTCCGATCATCAAAAGGTTTTTTAATACCATATTACCGCCTTTAGCCAGTACCATAGCGGTTGCCAGAGAGCTGAACAGCATGACCAGGGGAATATAAACAGCGCTTAATCTGGCTGCACGCACCCCGGAGGTTTTCATTTCTTCTGTAATCCCCTGAAAATCATCATAATTCTTATCTTCGATTACCAGGGTTTTCGATGTTTTTGCACCCATGATTCCTTCGTTATAGGCCCCGGTAATTTTGGAATTGATCTTACGGACCTTCCGGTTCCAGTTTAGAATCTTATTCTGAAAATATACGGTCAGCAGGGCAATTACAGGAACAATCAGTATAACCAGCAGGGCAAGCTGCCAGTTCAGAATCAACATGGCTATAAATACTCCGAATACATATGTGGATGCCCATAGAACATCAATCAGGTTCCAGGCTACCAGTCCGGCGATACGGTTAGTATCACTCATGACTCTTGCCAGAATATATCCAACCGGCGTTACGTTGTAATAAGAAAAAGATAATGTCTGCAGATGTACGAAGCAAGCCTTTTTTAAGTCTCTGCCCACTTTCATTTCTACTTTCATATTACCTCTGGTAAAGAATATAACACTCAGGGTCTGAAGCAGGATTACGATTGCGTAAACTACACCAAATCCTATAATACCGTCAACGGTTTTTTCTTCAATGAAATGATCAATGGCATAGCGCTGAAATAATGGCAGTGCAATATCTACCAGTGAGCAGAATACATTCAGTGCGATGATCATGATAAAAATCTTTTTATATGGTTTTAGAAACGGCAGGATCTTTTTCCAGATCTTTATATCAAATGATTTTGTAAATTCCTGCTCTTCGTAGCTCATATTGCCCCTCCTTCCAGTAACAGACGATCATCATTGTTCATCTGTATATCATAAATGTTTTTGTAAATACCTTCTTGTGCAATCAATTCCTCATGAGTTCCCATTTGTGCCACACTGCCGTCATCCAGTACCAGAATGCAGTCTGCCTGCATCAGTGTTGTTATACGATGTGATATTAAGATAACGGTAGCTTTTCCCATCTGGTCCTGTAATGCCTCCCGGATTTTGGCATCTGTCTCGGCATCGACGGCTGAAAGAGAGTCATCAAATACCATGATTGGTGCGTTCTGCATCAGCATACGAGCAATTGCAACCCTTTGTTTCTGTCCTCCGGACAACGTAACACCGCGCTCGCCTACAATGGTGTCATATCCTTTGTGAAAATGCTGGATTGCTTCATCTACACATGCAATCCGCGCTGCTTCCCGGATGGACTCATGACAGACATCTTCGTTGGCAATTGCGATATTCTCATGAATTGCCCTGGAGAATAAAAATGGTTCCTGCAAAACCATTCCGATATTTTTACGCAGGTACTCCCGGCTCATCTTGGCAATGTCCTTGCCCCCAATGGTAATCTTGCCGGATTCTTCCGGCAGGTCATAAAGCCTGTTCAACAGATGCATCAGAGTAGATTTGCCGCTTCCGGTTCCGCCCAGAATGGCAAAGGTAGTGCCTGCCGGTATAGTAAAATCAACATTTTTTAAAATAGGATAACCTGTACCGTAGGAAAAGTTAATCTGTTCAAAATGAATGTCTCTGTCCATAGGCCCGTTTTCTACGCTTGGGCTGTCCTGCTCCTCTTTGGCATCCAGTATATAAGCTACTCGCTCTATGGATACACCGGCTTTACTCATTTCGGATAGAATTCGTCCAAGTCCCCTTACCGGCCAGACCATGGTAGCATTATAAGAAACAAATGCCAGGAATTCTCCAAGTGTTATCTGACCGTTTACAGCCACTACAACTCCAACGCAGATTACAGTAAGAATTTGAAGTCCTGTGATCAAGTCTCCGATTCCCCAGTAAGCACTCATCAGGCGGCCCAGGCGGATCCACAGGCTGGAAAATGCCTCATTCTTTTGATCAAACCGGTCAATTTCAAATTTTTCTCGGCCAAATGCCCTTACTACCCGAACACCGGTGAGATTTTCCTGAACAACACTGGATAACTCTCCTTCCGCTTCATCAGCTTTTAGGAATCTTTTGGCGATCTTGGAATAGAAAAATCCGGAATATCCCATTATAACAGGGATAAAGCAAAGAGCCACCAGAGATATTTTCACATTCATAGAAAACATAATCCCCATAGATAAAATAATTAAAAAACTGGTACGAAACACTTCTACCATCTGGTTACAGACAAAGTTTCGTACAACGTCCACGTCAGAGGTGCATCGCTGAATAATTTCGCCTGTCTGATGCTTCACATGCCAGGAGAATGGCAGCTTTTGTATATGGGCATATAATTGGTCCCGGATACTTTTTACAAAAGACTCCGATCCTTTGGCAATGCCCATTTTGCTGAAGTAACTGCAAATACCGGACATCACTGCAGTTACCATAACGGCCGCAGCCGCAGCAAGTAAAGCCTTTCCTCCAGAGCTCTGCAGCTGTTTTAGATGCAGAAACTCTATCAGCCACCCCGGCAGCTGCCAGTCTGCGCCACCGATAACCGAGTCGACAGAGATTCGGACAATTTGAGGTGTTAATGAGTTAAAAACGGTATTCAGCATTGAAAATGCCAATGCAAATACAAACAGGTGCAGATTTCCTTTCAGGAATCGGGCGATCAGGCGCACTTTTCCTGTTTTATTCCTTTCCATAATTCTGTTTCCCCTCCATACTTTTCGTTGTTATGTAAATAGTTACTGTATTTTGTGCCGTTTCCGACACAGCAAAAAAGCGCCTCTGAATGACCAGAGGCGCTTTTTAACTGTCCTTATTCTATTCCTATCGTGCTTACGCAATGACATCTCAACAGGCATACTGCTCCATTAAGAAAACGATATTCATTGAAAAGGCAGGCAAAATGTCCGCTGATTATTCAACTTGTTATTGATAGCTATACGTTCATTTAATAACGTTTTAATAAATCTAAAGTTTCTCATTTTGCCTGCCTCCTTTCATTAATTTTTTTATTTTTTAAGCAAATTGTTTAATTAGTATAACTTACCATATTTTTAAAGTCAAGTATATTTTTGAAATATTTTTAATTAAAAATACAAAGCAACAAATTTTCCAGATCATAAGTCTCTTCTACAGAGAAAATATCTTCCAACCGGTTGAGATTTAAATCAGAATGTTCTATTTCCCGTGAGAATCTCTGCGCCGTTCGCGTAAAATCCTTAAAGCTTAGCTTTTCGTCCTGTTTTTGCCACAGAGCCTGAGCCAACTCCTGAATCAACAAGGTACTTACTACCGCTAATTTCATTTTGGAATAGGCTTCACGGTCATATACTGCACCGCAGAAATAGGTGAATATAAAATAAACCATTAATTGTTCGCACCAGTTCTCCCAGGTATTGTGTGTATTGCTTTTATATCCGGCGTTTTCCTGGAATTTGCTGCGGTTTTTTTGATAGGCAGAGGCACCATCATCAAAGAGACTGCTCAGACTGCTGCTTACAAATTCCGGCCAGTCTTTCCTTAATATTTCTAATTGATCAAATATGTGAAACATTTTTTTCATTTCGAAACAGCGTTTTTCTGCCCGGTTTTCATATTCTTTCTGTTTTTTTTGGAAAAAGCATATAGCTTTTTCACTCTGATATCGGGTGATCAGTTCATCCATAGAGAAAAGCTGGTCATGGTCTATACGGGTCTGCAAGTCGTGGCTAAAAGCCAGTACCATAGCCATTCGGATAGTACAGTCCAGATTACGGCTCTGCAGGATATGAATTATGGCATCTCTTGCATCCATTAACTTGGTAAACAGTAAAAAATCAAAATCCTCATATTCTTCAGAAATATTTTCTTTTTCTTTTGTTAGAAACCGTACCGGCTCTTTACAGCCAAGTATCAATTCAGCTGAAGGCGGACAGGAAAGGGACAGCGATATTTCTCGTAAGCCTTCATATTCTTCAATATGTCTGGGATAAGTACGGCAAGTTTTGCATAACATTGCAGGTCCTGCTTCTTTATAAATATCACACAAGTTATCTTCATTTAAAAATTCACAACGGTGCTGATACTGCTTAAAAACCGTGTTCTGCCAATCTATGGAATTGTGCAGGCGGTTACCGAAGGAACCTTTTGTCTTTTTATATTTCTTTACCGTTTTTTCATCGATGACAATTTCCCAGCCGGCACAACAGGTGTCCGGACATGCAGATGCAGTGCATTGGAATTTTTTGAAATAGTGTGGAATTGTATATTGCATATTTTTTCCTTTCTGTAACCTCTGGTAATACAGCGGACAATTTCTTGAATTGGGTTTAGTTGAGTAAGGGGACGCTTTGTAGATTGAAGTAGTGCGCGGAAAGAGAAGGGGGCGGACCATGGCAGGCGTTTGGAAGGCTTACCGCAGAACTGGCATTTTCTAACCTTCCCAGAGCGCTTTTTGGCGGCACGCGGGCATTCGCTCCGAAATCCTGATGCATTTCGCAGCTCACTGCCCGCTTAGTATCCGATGGGAGCCAGTCGAATACTATCCGCCAAAAAACACTCCGGCAAGGTAAGTAAATGCTCAGATCTGCTATACGCCTTCCAAACGCCTGCCATGGTCCGCCCCCTTCTCTTTCCGGGATGCAGTTTATTGATACAAAGCTGGTTTTCTCAGCAGGGTGGGGCCCCGGGGGTGTGGCATGCTGTACGCTATTGGCATAGAACACTTAAAAACCAATAAACCAGCTGGATGTTACCACACTGAACTGCCGTAACACACTCTGCTGCATCCAAAAACGAACAGACCGTCACAACCCAAGGGTCTCCACTAGGCTGAGAAAACCAGCTTTGTGGCAGTAAACTGGATCTCGGAAAGATGGGTGTGGGAAACTGGCATGGGCGGAGGAAGCGTAGAGCAGAGCTGAGTATTTACTTAGCTTTCCGAAGTGTTTTTTGGCGGATAGTATTCGACTGGCTCCCATCGGATACTAAGCGGGTACTGAACCGAGAAATGCATCAGGATTTCTCGGTGAATACCCGCGTGCCGCCAAAAATCGCTTCGGAAAGGTTAGAAAATACCAGTTCTGCGGCCAGCTGACGGAGTCCATACAAGTTTCCCACTCCCATCTTCCCGTACACTACCTACATCTACAAAGCGTCCCCTTCCTCAGCAAACCCCAAATTTAAGCTATAATTATCTGCTCTAATATACTATGTATAAGATCATGATTTCAAGCAAAAAAAAGACACCATATACAGGTGCTTTTCAAAAGTACTGATATTACTGCCGGCAATGGGACTTGAACCCATACGTGGTTGCCCACAACAGATTTTGAGTCTGCCTCGTCTGCCATTCCGACACGCCGGCTTAAGTTGATGTGTTCCTCTCAACGAAAATAATTCTAACATAAGATACCAAATTATGCAAGCATTTTTTGAATTTTTTTTATTTTTCCTAATTTATCGACAATAAGAACTTTTCTGAATGGAAACTGCCCCATAAGGGATCGGATGTATTAAAAACACACCAATCCTTTATGAGGCAGAATGCAATGAGATCAGGCAGCTGTGGCCAAATACTACTCTTCTACTAACTTATTATACAGATCAAAACAATCAAATGTAGCAAAGTAATCTTGTGGAGTTTCCGCGCGGCGGATTAAAGCGGTGCTTCCATCTTCTTTTAAGAGTATTTCAGCAGATTTCAGTTTACCATTATAGTTATATCCCATGGAAAAACCATGTGCTCCGGTATCGTGAATTACCAGAAGGTCACCTTTTTCAATTTCAGGCAGCATTCTGTCAATTGCGAACTTATCATTATTTTCACACAGAGATCCTGTTATGTCATACTTGTGGTCACAAATCTTGTTTTCTTTGCCCATGACGGTAATATGATGATAAGCGCCGTACATTGCCGGACGCATCAGATTGACAGCGCATGCATCTACCCCGATATATTCTTTATGGGTATGTTTTTCATGAATCGCCCTGGTAACCAGACATCCGTAAGGTCCCATCATAAACCTTCCAAGCTCCGTATAAATGGCAATATCACCCATATTGGCAGGAATAAGCACTTCTTCATATACTTTTCGAACACCTTCTCCAATAGCACGGATATCATTTGATTCCTGGTCCGGGCGGTAAGGTATTCCGATTCCTCCGGATAGATTGATAAATGTTACATGGGCACCGGTTTCTTTTTGAATCTCTACGGCTGTTTCGAATAATACTTTAGCAAGCATTGGATAATAATCGTTTGTTACCGTATTACTTGCAAGGAATGCATGGATTCCAAACTCCTCCACCCCTTTGCTCTTTAATATTTTAAAAGCCTCTTTGATCTGTTCTGTTGTCATGCCGTATTTGGCATCTCCGGGATTATCCATAATATCATTGCTGATTTTGAATAAACCGCCCGGATTATAGCGGCAGCTGATTTTCTTAGGCAGCGTTCCAATCGCTTTTTCCAGAAATTCGATATGTGTAATATCGTCCAGATTAATAATAGCATTCAGTTCATGTGCATATTGAAATTCTTCCATTGGCGTGTCGTTGGAAGAAAACATAATATCATCGCCGGTTGCGCCGATTGCTTTCGCCAACATAAGCTCTGTCTTGGAAGAACAGTCACAGCCGCAGCCATACTCCTGTAAGATATTGATCAGAAATGGATTTGGTGTTGCTTTTATGGCAAAATATTCTTTATAACCCTTATTCCAGGAAAAGGCTTCTTTCAAAGCTTTTACATTTTCCCGTATTCCTTTTTCATCATAGAGATGAAATGGTGTAGGATATTTATTTACTATTTCTTCCAGCTGTTCTTTTGTTACAAAAGTTTCTTTCTTCATAATGCTTCTCCTCTTATGCTTATTTGCTGATTTCGCATCAGATGTAGTCTTCGGGTCAACTATAATATGCACATTTTTATTTGTCAATACTTAACCGCCAAAAAAGTCATTCACACGGTTTTTATAATCACTTAGATGATTATATTGTAAAATAGAGTACTGGTTTAGCTGTTCTCTAAAAGAATCTTCGGAATACTGGTGATAGTTTCCATCTTTATCAATGTATACATTTGCAGTTATAACAGGTATTGTCTTTCGAAGATCTTCTAAATAAGATTGATAATCAGTTAAAGGCAGCCCGGCATTGGAAAGGAGTAATCCACTGAGATAGTTTGGACTTATCATAGGGATATCCTGATTCTCCAGCTTATAATTTGCCCACATAACCATAGGTACGATATAACCGTTCTGGTATTCTTCCACAGAAGCATCCTGATTGATATGATTCAGTTTCAGAATAGGTTTTGCCACATTATCAGCGGGCTGATGGTCTCCAAACATTACGATTATGGTAGGTTCCGATTCTTTTTTAAAGTAATCGGTGAGTTCTTGAAAAGCTTTATCCGATTCCTTAATTAATGTCAGATATTGTTCCGCCGCCCGCACATTATCGGATTTCTTCTTATCGGCATATTGTGATAGGGTAATGGTTGGTTCAAACCCCGGAAACTCTTTATCATAGCCACCATGATTTTGCATGGTTACTTCGAAGGTAAATATTCTTTCATCCTTTGCCTTGTTTTCATAGATTTCAATAATTTTCTGAAATGCTGACTCGTCACTGATATAGTCACGGATTTTCTTTGGTTTTTTGAAATCCGTTATTGAAAAATAAGTATCGAATCCAAAATAGGTATATACATTTTCCCGGTTCCACCCCTTTGAATTGTACGGATGAATGGCAGTTGTTTTATAGCCCAGACTTTTTAAATAGTTTGGCAGTGCGGGCATGGATTGGCGTACGAACTGTTGGTATGCCACACTTCCGCTGGGTAAAAATGCCATAGTGTCACTTGTCAGAAACTCATATTCTGTATTTGCGGTATTTCCACCTTTTACTGAAACAAACATATCAGATTTAATGGTATTTTCTGTCAGGGAGTGGATGAAAGGCATGTAGTCCTCTTTGGTTTCAAATTTTCCACGGACAGACAGATCTGAAAAGGCTTCATTCATTATTACGATAATATTGGGCTTATCTTTTGAAGTTTTTTTATTTGTATTAGCTGCAGAAGCCACCTGCACCTTTGATTCAGACATAATTTCTTCTGCTTCTTTTGGGGTGTAATCTTCTGGCTTTTGTATATGTAAATATCGGAAGTTGGATATAAACGAGACCGCAAACCCGTTTCTGATATAAATTCGTTTTGCTGCAAATAAAGTGTGATATAGCTTAAAAAATTCTGTAGACTTTTCCGATTTTACGAAAGTGACATATCCTCCCATACAACAGATTGTAAGAAGAAGTGCAGCTACACGTATCCTAAGATTTTTTATTCTGATCTGAACTTTATCTGCAATAATCATTAAATACAAAAAACCCATAATTACGAGCAGGAATCTATAACTAAAGGTAAAGGAATAGTTATTCGTTATGGACAATGCTGTTCTTGCAGAAAGAAAATCCCATGGCATTAGTGGAGAGGAACGAAATTGAATAACAAAATAATGGATCGTACCCATAATCATTGGAATTGAGGTTGCAAGTATATATCCTAATCTGACAGAATTAACCAAAAAACTGAAAATTGCATATAAAAGAAAATAAAATACTAAATTCAAGAGAAAGACAGGCATTTTCAAATCAGTTACCCGATGGGTAAAAGCTTCAATTCCGGTAAAGGAAAGGATAGGAATGATCAACGTGACTAATATACCAGGCAGCCGGGGCAGCTTCAGGTCAATACTGATTAATATACCGGCTGCCAAAGATATCATAATACAAAGAACCAGCTTGACGGCATGCCCTTTACTGTGCATTGCCGCCAAACTGGAAAGTAATATAAGTGTACAGGTTACTAAAATGGATATACCTATTCTTATTTTTGATTTCGTAATTATATTTTTCATTTGTCATAACTCCCCGAAATATCTTCTGTATCCGAAACAGATAAATTCCCCGGTATTAACCTCCGAAAAATTTATCTACCCGGTTTTTATTATCACATAAGTGATTATATTGTAATATAGAATACTGGTTTAACTGATCTTTATAAGCTTCATCAGAATATTCATAAAACTGACCATCTTTGTCAATATAAATGTTTGCCGTAATAACAGGGAGTGTTTTACGCAGTGACTGCAAATAGGTCTGGTAGTCGGTCAGGGGAAGTCCTGCCTGTTCCATTAACAGTCCACTTAAGTAATTTACACTGATTTGATTAATATCCTGCTCCTCAATATCATAATTAGCCCACATAATCATTGGAACTTTATATCCATTCTGAAATTCTTCAATGGAGGATTCCTGGTCAGTATTATTCAGACGCAGGATCGCATTAGCGATATAATCAGATGGCTGATGATCGCCAAACATTACCACAATGGTATCTTCATCTACATTGCTGAAATAATTAATTAACTCTTCAAAAGCCTGATCTGTTTCTTTTACCAAAGTAAGGTAACGTTCCGTAGAGATAACACTTAAGGTCTTCTCATCTTCCGGAATCTGTGTTAATTCTATAGATGGCTCAAATCCGGGGTACTCTTTACTATAACCGCCATGGTTCTGCATAGTAACTTCGAAGGTAAACATTGGTTCTCCGGGGGTCTTATTTTCATAAGTTTCAATGATTTTATCAAATGCTGATTTGTCACTGACATAGCCACGGATTGTTTCCGGGTTTTCAAAATCATCCTGGGAATAGAATTGATCAAAACCAAAATAGTCATACACCTTATCTCTGCTCCATCCGGTTGCATAATAAGGATGGATAGCGGTGGTACCATACCCCATACCTTTCAGATAACTTGCCAGCGTTGGCATGGATCCTTTTACATATTGCTGGTATGCCACACTTCCGTTTGGAAGGAATGCCATAGAATCGCCTGTCAGAAATTCAAATTCGGTATTGGCGGTATTACCCCCCTTTACAGATACGAACATGTCCGCTTTGATGGTGTTTTCTTTCATGGAACGGATAAATGGCATATAATCTTCATTTGTCTCAAAATCACCGCGGTAAGCCAGGTCTGTAAATGCTTCATTCATGATCACGACGATATTCGGTTTCTTTTGCTTTTTTGTCTCGTTCGCAGAAGCATTTACAGAGGATGTCTTTTCCTTTTCGATTTCCTGCTCTACTTTTGTTACTTCTTCCGGTGAATAGCCTTCGGGCTTGTCTATATCCAGATAGCGCAGATTTGCCAGGAACGCCACCATAAAGCCATTGTTACGATACAATACATTGGGAGTAAATAAAATATCATCCAACCCGAACATATCTTTTACAGTGTCCGTTTTTACTTCAGTTACATAACCTGTCATAAGAATAACAGATAGAATCAGGGCTATTAAACGAACTTTTATATTTTTAACTGAAAAAACAGTCTTTTCGCCAATAATCATTAAATAGATAAAACCAATAAGTACAAATACCAAACGATAAGAAAAGGTAAAAGTATAATTATCTGTAATTGTTATCGCTGTGCCAAGCGACATAAAATCCCATGGTACGATGGGCGAAGAACGAAAGCTTACAACAAAGTAGTTGGCAACCCCGAAAAACATTGGTACTGCCGTAGCAAGTATATATCCCCATCTTGTGGAACCCAGTAAAAAAGTGCCGATTGCGTACAGCAGATAGTAAAACATAAGGTTCAGGATAAATATTAATACGGTCAGATCCCATGGTACATGGGTGTAAAATTCCATCGTACACAGAGCCAGAATGGGAATTAAAATAAGTGCTGCGATTCCCAAGGGTTTTGGCAGCTTAAATTTTAAAGCGATTAAAACACCTGCTGCAACAGATAAAAGCAGTGAAAGCACCAGTTTGCCGCTATGCATCCCATCGCCGTTCACTGCCAGTATAGTTAATATAATAAGAATAATTGTCACGGCAGAAGCCATGACAATTCGTAATTTTGATTCAGTAAATATTTTTTTCATCTCAACAATCCAATCTATTTTGCTTGTAATACATGCATCATGTTCGTTATTGCACCCTCGCCGGTAACAACATTGGTAGCAGGATCACCTGCCGTAAATATTACCAGATCCCCTTTATTTACGAGATTTTTCTGACGTAATGTAACCATCGGGCTGGAAATAATATGCTCTGTCGTATTTTCATTATTTCCCTTCATCGGATAAACGCCCCAATACAGCTGCATTCTGCGTACGGTACATTCATTAGGTGAAATAGCATATATTGGCATTTCCGGTCTGAAATTAGAGATTAATCTCGCTGTCTGTCCGGAAATAGTCGGGATTACAATACAGGCTGCGTCCAGGTTACGTGCAGTAGATACGGTAGCAAATCCAACTGCGCTGGAAATATTTTTCTTTCTTCTGCTTTTACTGTTCTTAACAAGCATTTTATAATCCAGATGTAATTCCGTAGTTTCAGCAATTTTCACCATCATCTTCAATGCTTCTAAAGGATATTTGCCCATTGCTGTCTCTCCGGAAAGCATGATCGCATCGCTGCCGTCATATACCGCATTTGCCACATCTCCCGCTTCTGCTCTGGTTGGACGAGGGTTACGGATCATAGAATCCAGCATCTGGGTTGCAGTAATAACCGGTTTGTAATGTTCATTACATTTGTTAATAATCTTTTTCTGAATGTATGGAACTTCATCAGCAGGTATTTCAACACCAAGATCACCTCTTGCTACCATGATTCCGTCAGCCACGTCAATGATTTCATCTATGTTTGCGATGCCTTCGGCATTTTCAATCTTAGCTATAACATTGATATGTTCGCCGTGATTATCTTTTAAAAGCTTTTTGATATCACGGATACACTGGGCATTACGTACAAACGATGCTGCAATAAAATCAAAGTCCTGCTCAATTCCAAATAAAATATCTTCTTTATCTTTATCTGTCACACCAGGAAGGTTTACGCTGACATTTGGTACATTGACTCCTTTACGCTCACCAAGTTCACCGCCGTTTACGACAACGCATTCAATTTCTCTTTCTGAGACTTTCTTAACAACGAGTTCAATTAAGCCGTCATCAATTAAAATAAAATCGCCTTTTTTAACATCCTTTGTAAGTTCCGGATAAGTAATGGAACATCTCTTATCATCGCCTTCGATTTCTTCCATTACCAGAGTAAACTCTTCGGCTTCTTTTAACTGTACTTTTTTATGGTCTTTTAATACTCCGGTACGGATTTCCGGACCTTTCGTATCTAAAAGCATAGCCACCGGAATTCCAAGTTCTGTACGGACATCTTTAACTAATTGGATTCTGCCCAGATGTTCTTCATGATCACCATGGGAAAAATTAAAACGTGCAACATCCATACCGTTATTTACCAGATCACTAAGCAATTCCCTGTTGTTTGTATTTGGTCCCATTGTACATATAATTTTCGTTTTTTTCATAATGCGCCTCCTGATGTTGTTTGAGATATATTCTTATTTTCATAGAAAACCTGAGTTCCAGAGCGTGTTTTAAAATTCATTCCCGCCATCTGCACGCCCCACTTTACGGCATATTTGCCCCGAATTCAGGTTACGCAGTCCGCTGCGCGCCCTTCATTCGGGACAAATATCCCACAAACTGTGACGCGCGGCTGTCAGAAAGCAATTTTCAGACACACTCTAGCGGTGGTGCTTTTTCACATGTTCATGTGTGAACAGATGATCCTGACAGTATTCATAATTGCCGTCACATTTGGAACAGAAACGAAATTCCAGATCTTCTCCGTCCAGTTCTGTCCTGCCGCATATTGCACATTTATGTTTTGTAAGACCGCCTGAAGACTGTCTTGTTTCCTGTTTAAACTTATTTTTCCGCCTTATTTCACCCGGAGAAACTCTCCTGAAATCTCTTGTTCCAAGGAAGAAAATAATGAAGTTCATTAAGGAAGCAATAATTGCAACTTTAATCGGCCAAGAGGATTTAAAGAAGGAAAACAGGATAAATACTCCATATAAAATTCCCATCCACTTGATTTTAATCGGTATAACAAAATACAATAACACCTGCATATTGGGATAACATAAAGCAAATGCAAGGAAAATTGACATATTAATGTAATAAGTACTGAAAATAGGACCAAACAGTTTACCGCCGCCCAGTACAAAATACAGGATAAATGCTCCTATATCCGTAAATAGAAGACCAGCAAGAATATAGAGCGTATAACGGAAAGCACCCCAGGTATTTTCCAGAGAAGTACCCAAAGAGTAATAAAAGAACAACATGATAACCGTAAATATGCTAAGTGATTCCGGCGGCACTAATATCCAGGTAACTATACGCCAGATCTGACCTCTGAGAATGTAGTAAGGTTCCAGCGTTAAAAAACTCATGATATTCGGCTGAAAAACATTAAAAGTGTAACCCAGGATGTAGCAGATGATAAGGTATAAGGATAAATTACGGATACCGTACCTGCCAAATTTACGTTCCAGTTTATTTATAAAGTCCATTTATACTACCTTTCTTTAAAATAAATTCTTTTTTGAAAAAATCAAAGCTACAACAAGACTTAAAATTAATGAAAACAAAATAACCAGTGCGAAACCATAGGGACTGCCGGAAAATGGCATACCGCTGGAATTCACATTCATACCATAAGCACTGAAGATCATGGTCGGAATAGACATTACAATGGTCACTGTTGCTAAAAATTTCATTACAATATTCAGATTGTTGGAGATAACCGATGCAAATGCATCCATCATACCACTTAAAATACCGCTGTAGATATTTGCCATTTCAATTGCCTGCTTATTCTCAATAATAACATCTTCCAGAAGTTCGGTATCTTCCGGATAATGTTTAATACCTTCGGTTTTCAGCAGTTTCTCAAGGACAACTTCATTCGACCTAAGTGAAGTTGTAAAATACACCAGACTCTTTTCCAGTTCCAGCAGTTCAATCAATTCCTGATTTTTCGTGGACAGATGAAGTTTTTTCTCCACGACTTCACTTTTCTTATCAATGATACGCAGATAATGCAGGAACATGGTAGCGTTCTTATACAGAATCTGTAATATGAATCGGGTTTTCTTGTAGGTAAAGAAATTCCGTACCCTGCCGTCCATAAAAGCGGAAAGCACCGGCGTATCCTCCAGGCATACGGTAAAAATGATTTCATCTGTTACGATAATAGACATTGGAATTGTTCCGTACCAGTCTTTGTCATTACGTTCCTCAATTACAGGGATATCCACCAGTATCATCGTATAGTTATCTTCTACTTCAATTCTGGACCGTTCTTCTTCATCCAGAGGTGCCCGCAGGTCATCTACCTCAATATTGTATTCATTTGCGATGTCTAATATTTCTGTTGCTGTTGGGTCTACCAGAGCAATCCAGCAACCCTCCTGTGCTTCATTTACCTGATGAATTGCACCATCAATTGTCCTAAAAATTTTGATCATGACTCCATAATCTCCTTTCAATTATCCATAGAACAGGATAATCTTCCGAAGGCCTGTCCTATGCGTATTTTTCTATATGAACTTCGCTATTATTTTCCCTAGGACTAGGACCACCCTCCATGGAATCACACTTCCTTTCTTTCTCCAAAATATCTTGCAACTAAAGGACATTATAAAGACTAAAAAACTATTTGTCAATCGAAGCCATCATTTTTTTCATCTCTTTACAATATTTTAACAATTAGGTATACTAGTAAGAGGCAATAAAGAATGGCTGAAGCATATTGTACAAGGAGGATATTATGGCAGGATCAACATTTGGCAATCAATTTAAAATAACGACCTGGGGAGAATCCCACGGAAAAGGCATCGGAGTTGTGGTAGACGGCTGTCCGGCAGGGCTGGCTCTTTGCGAGGAGGATATTCAAAAAAATCTGGACCGAAGAAAACCCGGACAAAGTAAATATTCTACTCCCCGTAAAGAAGACGATGCGGTAGAAATCCTCTCCGGTGTTTTTGAGGGAAAAACAACAGGGACTCCGATTTCCATGATTGTTTATAATAAAACACAGCGTTCTTCTGATTATGGAGAAATCGCTGATTACTACAGACCGGGGCATGCAGATCTGACTTATGACACGAAATATGGATTCCGGGACTACCGCGGAGGCGGACGTTCATCCGGAAGGGAAACCATCGGGCGTGTAGCCGGCGGTGCCATTGCAATTAAAATACTGGATCTTCTGGGTGTACAGCTTCTGACTTACACCAGATCCATCGGTCCTGTCAAAATAGATGATAATAATTTTGACCGTAGTATTATTTCCCAAAATCCACTATATATGCCAGATGCCGAAGCTGCTCAGCGTGCTGGGGCATTTTTAGAGGAATGTATGCAGCATGGAGATTCTTCCGGCGGCATGATTGAATGCATTGTAAAAAATATGATACCGGGCGTTGGCGATCCGGTTTTCGAAAAATTAAATGCGAACCTGGGAAAAGCGCTTCTATCCATAGGTGCCGTTAAATCTTTTGAAATTGGTGACGGCATTGCCGTATCACAGGCTCTTGGCAGCGAAAATAATGACCAGTATACACTTTCTTCAGAGGGGCATAAAGTAAAACTCACGAATCACTCCGGAGGAATAATGGGAGGAATCAGTGATGGCAGCGATATTCTCCTGCGGGTAGGCATTAAGCCTACACCATCTATTAAAAAGGAACAGTCTACCATAACAAAAGATGGCAGAAGCATACAGATCAAGGTAAAAGGAAGACATGATCCGGTGATCGTCCCCCGTGCTGTGGTTGTGGTGGAATCCATGACGGCTATCACGTTGCTGGATATGTTATTTGCCAGCATGACTTCCCAGATGGACCATCTGATCAGATTTTTTCACAGGTAACAAGAAAAGACAGCCGCACAAACCTGCGGCTGTCTTTAATGAATTTACTCTTCTACTTTTGAAATCAAAATGCAATTTGGCGTTTCAACTTTGACCGGTTTGCCCTTCATTATTAATAGTCCTTTTTCATAATCGATGGTAAAGAAGCGAATTTCATTGCTTTCATGGTTAAGGACAACTAATGTCTTTTCATCCGGGAACACATCGATATCTTTTGGATAATCCCCGCTGATTGGTAAAATGCAGACCTCTTCTAACATTCCGTTTTCCTGATTGATGCGGAATACTCCTGCACTATTGTCTCCTGCCGAAGAACAATACAGGTATTTTCCACTTGGAGCAATCTTCAGGCCCGAAGCTGCACAACCGCCTTCTTTCTGGTCCATTGGTGTGCGTACTGTCTGAATCAGCTCAAATTGAGGGGACTTACCTGCGCCGTCATAGGTATATACGTTAATTTCATTGCTGAGTTCACAGATAACATATGCATATTTTCCATCCTTGCTGAAACGTATGATCCTGGGACCTGACTCCAGTTCACATCTTAAGATATCATATAATTTTAATTTTCCGGAGGTGGGGTTCACGGTATAAAGCTTTATATGGTCAATTCCGTTGTCTACGACACAGAGATATTTTCCGTCCGGTGTTGGCATTACACAGCTGATATGGGGTCTGAAGTTACGTTCAGCAACACTTCCAAGGCCTTTATGGAAAATACCGTCCACTACACTGCCAAGACGGCCATCCTGGTGAATCCGTACAACGCTGACTTTACCGTCATGGTATCCGCCCACAAATAAAAACTTACCATCCAGATCCGTAGAAAGAAAACAGCCTCTCATACCATCGATATCTACCTGGTTAATGGGCTCTAAATCTCCATTGGGGAATATTTTTAATACTTCAACACCTTCATCTGCTATGGAATACAGATATTGTCCGTTTGGAGATTTCGTAATATGGGAAGCGTTATTAACCGAAACCACATTCCGCTCACTCATTGTCCCCTCTTCAATATCTAAATCATAAATATGAATACCAACACTGCTTCCATGTGTATATGTACCTACATAAGCAACGTATTTACTCTTGCTCATTATCTTATCCTCCTTAGCTAAAAACTTATGTCTCATTAATTTCTTATATCTTACCATAAACTTATCTATTTGTTAATAGAAATCAGAAGAAAAATTTAGCAAATAGTGCGTGACATTCCGATCATTCTATGCTATATTGTTTCTGTTTACAATTGCTAAACTTTATGTTTATTTATACTATTAGTTGAGAGGTAGGAAAATGGTTATCGGACAAAAGCTAAAAGAACTGCGTATTGCCAAGGGTCTGACCCAGGAAGAACTGGCTGGCAGAGCTGAACTTTCCAAAGGTTTTATTTCCCAGCTGGAACGGGATCTGACTTCTCCGTCCATCGCCACTCTGGTGGATATACTCCAGTGTCTGGGAACCAATCTGAATGAATTTTTCTGTGAAACGACGGAAGAACAGGTCGTATTTCATGATACAGACTATTTTCAGAAGGTTGACTCTGAATTTTTCAATAAAATTGAATGGATCATTCCCAACGCGCAGAAAAACATTATGGAGCCTATCCGCCTGACTTTAGAACCCGGCGGAAGCACTTATCCGGACAATCCCCATGAAGGGGAAGAATTTGGATATATATTACAGGGGAATATTACACTGTATATTGGTAAACGTATTTATAAGGTAAAAAAGGGAGAATCTTTTTATTTTAATCCAAGCCAAAGACATTATATTAAAAATACAGGGAAAAGCAGCGCTGTCCTGATCTGGGTCAGCTCTCCGCCCAGCTTTTAAATCAGGAGGTACGACATGAGTAATAAATTAATCGACTTAACGCATATAACAAAATCCTATGATGGACAAAAAGTTTTGGATGACCTTAATCTCTATATACGGCAGAATGAATTTCTAACACTGCTTGGTCCAAGCGGCTGCGGCAAAACTACCACCCTTCGCATTCTGGGAGGATTTGAAAACCCTGACAGCGGCAATATAATTTTTGACGGTAAAGATATTACGAATCTTCCGGCAAATAAACGTCAGTTAAACACAGTATTTCAAAAATACGCACTTTTTACACATATGACTATTTCAGAAAATATAGCATTCGGATTGAAAATTAAGAATAAGAGTAAAAATTATATTAATGATAAAATAAAATATGCCTTAAAGCTGGTTAATCTGGAGGGATATGAAAACCGCTCTCCCGATTCCTTAAGCGGCGGCCAGCAGCAGCGAATTGCAATTGCTAGGGCAATTGTAAATGAGCCGAAAGTGCTTCTGCTGGACGAACCTCTGGGAGCCCTGGATTTGAAACTGCGTCAGGATATGCAATATGAATTAATCAGGCTAAAAAACGAATTGGGCATTACCTTTATCTATGTGACACATGACCAGGAAGAGGCCTTAACCATGTCTGATACGATTGTGGTTATGAATCAGGGATACATTCAGCAGATTGGTTCTCCAGAGGATATCTACAATGAGCCAGAAAATGCATTTGTGGCGGATTTTATCGGGGACAGCAATATTATTGCGGCAACCTTCATGGAAGATAAACTTGTTAAAATACTGGGTGTGCCCTTCCCTTGTGTAGATGTGGGATTTGGGCATAATACACCTGTGGATGTAGTGATCCGCCCGGAAGATATTGACCTTGTTAAACCAGAAGAAGGAACCATAACAGGTGTCGTAACCCATCTGATCTTCAAAGGCGTCCATTATGAAATGGAGGTACTGGCCAATAATCACGAATGGCTTGTACACAGCACGGATCTCTTCCCCGTGGGAACGGAAGTGGGCATTCATGTAGATCCTTTTGATATCCAGATTATGAACAAACCTATTTCAGAAGATGAGGAGGCGGTAAATATTGAAGAGTAAACGACTATTAGCCGGACCTTATCTCTTTTGGGCGGTTTCCTTTATCATTATTCCCCTTCTGATGATTGTATATTATGGTTTGACTGCAGAAGACGGATCTTTTACCCTGATGAATATTGCCAGGATTACAACAGCAGAAAACTTAAAAGCTTTAGGCCTGGCGATCCTGCTTGCCGTGATCAGTACCGTGATCTGCCTGGTGCTGGCATATCCATTGGCGATGATTTTAAGTTCCTCTAATATGAACCAGTCCAGTTTTATTGTTTTAATTTTTATTTTACCTATGTGGATGAACTTTTTACTGAGAACGATGGCATGGCAGAATCTCCTGGAGAAAAATGGTGTTTTGAATGATATTTTAACATTTTTTCATTTAGCACCGCTTGAGATTATTAATACACCCTATGCGATTGTATTAGGCATGGTTTATAATTTTCTTCCCTTCATGGTACTGCCCTTATATAATATACTTAGTAAAATAGATAAAGATGTGATTAATGCGGCAAAGGATTTAGGTGCCAATAATTTTCAGACTTTTGTAAAAATTACTTTTCCGCTGAGTCTTCCAGGCATTATCAGCGGAATTACCATGGTTTTTGTTCCGGCACTTACTACTTTTGTAATTTCCGACCTGCTGGGAGGCGGTAAGATTCTATTAATTGGTAACGTCATTGAGCAGACATTTAAGCAGGGAAGCAACTGGAATCTGGGCAGCGGGCTGTCTCTTGTGCTTATGGTATTCGTAATTGCAAGTATGGCTCTGGTTTCTAAGTACGATAAAGATGGAGAGGGGGCTACATTCTAATGAAAAAAGCGGCACAAAAAATTTACCTGATCTTAATTTTCATTTTACTGTATGCACCCATTGCAACCCTTATCGTACTTTCATTTAATGCTTCCAAGACCCGCGCTAAATGGGGCGGTTTTACTTTAAAATGGTATAAAGCTCTTTTCCAGAATGAGCAGATCATGAATGCTTTTTACACTACGCTGATCATAGCACTGCTCTCGGCACTGATTGCTACTTTGATCGGCACCATGGCTGCAATCGGCATTCAGAGTATGAAACGAAAATACCGTACCCTTTTTAACGGCCTTGCCAACATACCCATGGTAAATGCTGAAATCGTGACGGGTGTATCTCTGATGCTGCTTTTCATAGCGTTTCATGTAACACTGGGATTTAGTACAATCCTGATGGCGCACATTACGTTTAATATTCCATATGTTATGTTGAGTGTAGCTCCAAAACTAAAGCAAACCAAGCGCAGTACTTATGAAGCAGCGCTGGATCTTGGAGCTTCTCCCCTGTATGCTTTTTTTAAAGTTGTATTTCCGGATATTATGCCGGGTGTATTGTCCGGATTTTTGCTGGCATTTACCATGTCCCTGGACGATTTTGTAATTACCCACTTTACAAAGGGACCGGGGATTGACACCTTGTCAACAAAAATTTATACTGAAGTACGTAAGGGAATCAAACCGGAAATGTATGCGCTTTCCACTCTTCTGTTTGTTTCTGTGCTGGTATTGCTGATTATGGTAAACATGTCGCCAAAAGAACAGGTTCATGACAAAAGAACAACGGCAAAGAAGAAAACAAAGTTAACCGGTATCTTTAAAAAAGTTATTCCAGCACTTATGGCGTTCGTGATTGTGGTAGGAGGCTTTTACTATGGTTCCCAGGGCTCTCTTGCCGGCGATAACAAGGTGATTGTATATAACTGGGGTGAATATCTGGATCCGGAAGTAATTACCATGTTTGAGGCGGAAACCGGCATAGATGTAATCTATGAGGAATACGAAACAAACGAAATCATGTATCCTAAAATAAAATCAGGAGCAATTGCATATGATGTAGTCTGCCCCTCCGATTATATGATCCAGCGTTTGCGGGAAAATGACCTGCTGGCGGAAATAAACTTTGACAATGTTCCAAATATTAAAAATATCGGAAAAACTTATCTGGAGAAATCAAGGGAATTTGATCCTGAAAATCTCTATTCCGTGCCATATTGCTGGGGGACGGTAGGTATTCTATACAATAAGACCATGGTGGACGAACCGATTGACAGCTGGTCTGTACTGTGGGATCCGAAATACAAAGATAATATTTTAATGCAGGACAGCGTCAGGGATGCTTTTGCCGTAGCCCTGAAAGAACTTGGCTATTCCCTGAATTCATCCGACCTGGATGAACTGACCGAGGCTAAAGATCTTCTGATTAAGCAAAAACCATTGGTTCAGGCTTACGTCATTGACCAGGTGCGTGATAAGATGATCGGAAATGAGGCAGCCCTGGGCGTTATTTATTCCGGAGAAGCAATTTATACTAAGACGGAGAATCCGAACCTGGAATATGTAGTGCCAAAAGAAGGTTCTAATATGTGGATTGATTCCTGGGTAATTCCAAAGAATGCAGAACACAAAGAAAATGCGGAAGCTTTTATTAATTTCTTATGCCGTCCGGATATTGCATTGATGAATTTTAATTACATTACCTATTCTACACCGAATACAGAGGCGCGTAAAATGATAGAGGACGATGCAATCCGCAACAATCCGGTTGCTTTTCCGGATGATACCGTATTAAACCGCTGTGAAACCTTCCGCTATCTGGGAGATAAGGTAGACCAGACCTATAACGAATTGTGGAACAAAGTAAAATCAAATTAGGAGGTATGTATCATGAGTTTTAAAGAAATCAAAGCAACAGAATTACAGAAAAATCCATTTCAGATGATTGGAAAAGAATGGCTGCTGGTAACAGCTAAAAATGGAGACAAATGCAACACGATGACAGCATCCTGGGGTGGTGTGGGCATAATGTGGGGAAAAAATGTAGCATATGTATTTATCCGTCCCCAGCGTTATACAAAAGAGTTTATAGACGCTTCCACCACATTTTCACTGTCTGTACTGGATGATTCCTACCGTAAAACATTAACTTACCTGGGAACTGTTTCCGGCAGAGATGAGGATAAAATCAAGAAATCAGGACTTACGGTTACACTGGAAGAGGATACCCCATACTTCGAAGAAGCCAATACCGTTATGCTATGCCGCAAACTTTATGCACAGGAATATGATCCCGCATGCTTTATTGATAAGAGCTGTGACGAAAAATGGTATCCCCAGAAGGATTACCACACGATGTATATTGTAGAGATTGAAAAAGTACTGGTGAAAGAATAGCATAAAAAGAACGGAACAATGTAATATAAAAGGCATGCCATGTTTTGATCACATGAGCATGCCTTTTGTGTTGGAAAATTTGCAATTAAAAGAATTTTACAACGTAGCCCTGAATAAAGATAGCCAATACAATAATCGGCAGAATCCAGGTCACATATACCCTTGCCCAATTGGGAAACTTTATTCCTTTACCCGCATTTGCTTCTGCAGTAAACTTCTTAAATCCCCATCCATAGCGGCTGGTACAGAATAAAAGATATACCAGACTGCCAAGAGGCAGTAAGTTATTGCTGACAATGAAATCCTCCAGATCCAATATATTTGATCCCGGTCCGAAAGGAGTAAATCCGCTTAACAGATTGAATCCTAATACACATGGCATCGAGAGAATAATAATTACGATCAGATTTACTGCAACTGCTTTTCCTCTGCTGCATCCGGTGAGATCCATTGCAAAAGAAATAATGTTTTCAAATACGGCAATGATTGTTGAAATAGCCGCAAAAGACATGAATAAGAAGAAAAGGCTTCCCCATACTCTTCCACCGCTCATTTCATTAAATACATTGGGTAATGTAATGAATATCAGGCTTGGACCGCTGTCCGGTTTAATGTTATAAGCAAAACAGGCCGGAAAAATAATTAAACCTGCCATAAGTGCAACAAAAGTATCCAAAATGGTAACACTTACTGCTTCTCCGGTCAATGATCGGTCTTTTCCAATATAACTTCCGAAAATTGCCAATGCACCAATACCCAGGCTTAAAGTAAAGAACGCCTGACCCATAGCTGCAAAAATACTTTCTGATATCCCGGATTCCACTAATTTACTAAAGTCCGGATATAAATAAAATTTAAGTCCGGTGGAACTGCCTTCTAACATTACGGAACGGATAGCAAGAATAATCATAAGTGCTAACAGGCTGACCATCATTATCTTTGTGATTTTTTCTACACCGTTTTTCAATCCTTTCGCGCAGATGCCAAAGCATACAATAACCACAGCGATCATACAAACGGTCATCAGTACCGGCTGTCCCATTAACTCTCCAAAAGCTCCTGAGACCTGCTCCGAATTCATGCCCTCAAACTGCCCGGCAGCCATTTTGAAGAAATAGAGAATCATCCATCCGCCGATTGTGGTATAAAACATCATCAGCAGATAATTTCCCGCAATTGCTCCAAATTTGTATAAATGCCATTTTGTTCCTTTGGGTTCCAACACGTCAAATGACAGTGCCGCACTCTTCTGGCTTCCACGCCCTACTGCAAATTCCATTACCACAATTGGTAATCCAAGAATCAGCAGGAAGAATAAATAAACTAAAACGAATGCCGCACCTCCATATTTTCCCGTAATATAGGGGAAACGCCATACATTTCCTAACCCGATTGCACATCCTGCCGATATCAGGATAAAGCCCAACCGGGAGGAAAACTTCTCTCTCTCCATATCTGTCTCCTTTTTAAGTTATTCTCTAACTATTTTACACGAATTTTGTATATATGAAAAGCAAAAAACGCTTTTTTCAATAAATCCTAAAATGAAATTTTAAATTCCATCCCCACATTTGTGGGTGGAATTTACTCCTGCACAGTAAAGGTTTACTCTTT
>OKWQ01000120.1_pt1 | contig 75075 bp, 65 predicted proteins | sample 1607071 | NCBI WGS metagenome assembly OKWQ01 (sample SAMN07501039, study PRJEB24779) | human gut metagenome
TGTATGACACCAATAGAATATAATAAACGTATTTCAAAAAATTATCATAGTTAAAAAGTGCTAATTTTAAATTAGCACTTTGGTTAAAAATTATATTATATTATTTGTCTACTTTTTGGGGGTATATTCAAAAAAGATACATCCTTGTTTTTTAATAATTGAATAAAGGGGATGTAAATATTGAACAAAGTAAAGGTAGAAGATTTATTTAAAGATATTTCTAAGTGGAGACAAGTGGAAGCTATTGCCCTTGGAGGTTCTAGGGCAGGTGGAAAATATGATGATAATTCAGACTATGATGTTTATGTATATGTAAATGAAAATATTCCTAAAGACATTAGAATGAATGTATTATCCAAATACTGTTGCAAAATAGAAATAGAAAATCATTACTGGGAAGTTGAGGATAACTGTACTTTAAATTCAAATACTGATATAGATATTATTTATCGCAATATAGAAGGTTTTGATTTGACTATAAGTAATGTAGTAGAAAAAAATATAGCTAATAATGGGTATACCACTTGTTTATGGCATAACCTAAATAGTTGTAAAGTTTTATATGACAAAGATGGTAAATTAAAGGAATTAAAAAGAAAATATAATATAACCTATCCTGATAAATTAAGAGATAATATAATAAGTAAAAATAGAAAACTTCTAAATGGAGTACTTCCATCCTATGATATGCAAATTAAAAAAGCTATAAAACGTAATGATAAAGTTAGCATAAGTCATAGAATTACTGAGTTTTTAGCAAGTTACTTTGATATAATATTTGCTATAAATAAGTTAAGCCACCCTGGGGAAAAAAGACTAATACAACAATGTATAGATTTATGTGAAATACTACCCACTGATTTCGAAGAAAATATAAATGAACTTTTTGAAAATATGTTTAATGAAGATTTTAATCTTATAATAGAAAGAATAATTAAAAATTTAGATAAAATAATAGAAAAATAAATAGAGGGTTTTGCAAATGAAAATCGAAATTAAATAGATAAGAGAGATAATTGATTGATAACTATAAATATACATAAAAAACAGGCCATGAAGGTATAGAAATAGCCCCACGCTATAATAACTTTTATGGCTTTTTTACTTGAGGGTAAATACACACTTAAGGTTTATTTAAGGTAAATATAGTTTAATATACTTAAGCAATATTTAAAGGCCACAATTAACTTTTAGTAAAAAAGATAGAAGTAGAGGAGGAGTAAAATGAATCAAAAACTAATCCCAGTATATGAAGAAATGGAAGAACAGATAAAGAAAATATCTAACAATAAAGAAAAGAAATCTGAACCAATATGTATAAGTGGAAGGCCCATATATCTACCTCTCAATGGACATAAAATAGAAGTTACATATTACAAAGCAAAGAAAAAAAACGCACCTATTATATTTGGAGTTTATGGTGGTGAATTTACTAGGGACAACTATTACTATGACGATTTGTTTTGGCATATGATCCACAATGAGTTTGAGTGTAATGTAGTTTCTATATCATATAAGAATTTTAGAAAAAGCAAGTTCCCATGTGCCATAAATGATGTTTATGATGTGATTTGCTATTTTATGAAAAATGCATCACAAATTGATTTTGACACAAATAAGGTAATAATATTTGGAAGTAGCATTGGTGCCAATTTTGCCACATCAGCAGCTCTTCTTGATAGAGCTAACAATACTAATTATATAAAAACACAAATATTAAATTACCCTTGTTTAGATTTAACTACAACTACAAATAAAGGTATATATGGTAATTTTATAACTCCTGATAAATATGTAAATGACGTGGCTGAGCTAAAAAATCCTTTTGTATCGCCTATTTATGCCTCTAAAGAAGAATTAAAAGGTATGCCAAAGACAATAATGATCTGTGGAGAAGAAGACAATTTTAGCTGTGAAGGTGAAAAATATGCAAGAATGCTACAAAGCAGTGGAACGGAAGTATATTACCAAAATTACAGTGAAATGGAACCTGGCTTTGTGGAACTTTATTTCTTGCTAAAATATATGCCACTTAAATCCCAGTCTTTATCTAGTAAGATGAAGGAAAACTTTATAAGTGGAAAGTTATATAAATCTGTTATGTCAGCAATTCAATTTATAAAAGAACATGTTATTTAGTTATGTAAACAAAAAGCTCTCCTTTGGGGGCTTTTTTTGTATTTATAGACTTAAAAAATTAATATAATTCTAACAAATTTATATTTTTTGAAGGAAAATGCATATAAAAAGCAAATTAATTGTATAAAAGAAAAAATACATAGGACGAAGAAATTATTTGGAGGTAATATATGATTTTAAATGCAAAAAAAAATGAAAAATTCATTATAAATTTTATAAAACATGCAGTAATTTTAATAATACTTTTAATGATTTTAGGAATACATGACTCAACATTTAATATTGATGTGCATAATAAAAATATACATGATTTAGTATCAATTTTATCTTTGTTAATGTATTTAGGAGCAATTGTATCCTCACTGTATTATTATATGTTAAAGAAAAATAATGATATAATTTTCTATATAATTTACTTTATTATTGCATTTTTTTTACATCTTTCAAATCAAACCATGTGGGTAAATATTCAAGATGAACATTTATTGATAAATTTATTTATTATAAATAAAATACTTATAATAATGACTATTATACCAAACACAAAATTTAAAAATAAAATTTTAAATAAAAAGGGTATTTTCACTTTTTGTATGGTATTGTTATGCTTAATTTTATCCTACATAGAATTATCACTATTTAGTAGCAAAGCCTTAATTACAAATCATTATATACAAATTCTATTTATTTGTGGGGATATAATTTATATTTATGCTTCATTTAAATACTTTGAAAAATTTAAAAAAACAAAAGACTGTATATATATTTTATGGACAGTATTTTTGTTAAGCAGATGTTTGAAAAATTTTTATACACTAACTTTTTACAGGGGTAATATGGAAAATTACAAATATGCAATTTTAGCACTACTAATTATGTATATTGGCTTGATTATGTATAGCATAGGAATATTAATTATAAGTAATATGGAGGTACATAGTAAATTAAAAGATATGCAAGATTTAGATGTTTTTTATAATATATTGGATAATGAATTTATAAATATAGAAATGTATTTTTTTAATAAAAGTTGGAAAATAATTTATGCAAATAAAGTAGCAAGAAAAAAATATGATTTTAATGAAAATAATATGGAATCATTAAAATATTTAGAAGAAAAGTTAAAAAAAGGATTTGAAAAGCTTGATAAAAAGTACAAATCTATTATAACAGAAGGGCTAATAAATAATAAAAGTTGGAAAGGTGTAATACCTAAAGATAATAAGGATGAGATTTTGTTAGATATAAGAACACAAGAAAGTAAAGAATATGGAGTAATCTATGTTGTTCAAATTAACTATAATAAAGAAATAATAAAATTAAAAAAAGAAGTAGAAGAAAAAAATAGAATCTTTGATGTAATAACTGAAAAAAGTGGAGATATAATAATAATCGTAGATAAAGATGAAAGAATCAGGTACGCAAATAAAGAAGTCTATAAATTATTAGGATATGAAGAAAATGAAATAATTAATTTTGACATAAAAGATATAATAATTGATTATTATAACTACAACTATAATAGTGAAGAGAACAAAATATTTGGAGAATTACACTTAATATGCAAGGATAAAACTATTATAGATGTGGAGACATTAGGAACACGAATCAATGATGAAGGTTGGATATTTGTATCTAGAAATACTACATATAGAAAAGAGTTAGAACTACTAAAAAATGAAAATGAAAAGATTAAAGTTCATCAGCAATTAAAAAATGATTTCTTTGCAAACTTATCTCATGAGTTAAAAACGCCTTTAAATATTTTCTATTCCATTATACAACTATTAGATCTGAATTTAGACAAAAAAGAAAATGAGTTTAAATTAGTATATGAAAAATATAACACAGGGTTAAAAATTAATTTTTATAGAATGCTTAGGATGATTACAAACTTAATTGATTTAACTAAGTTTGATTCAGATTTTAAAGACATAAATTTCAATAATTATGACATAGTAAAATTATGTGAAGATGTTACCATGTCTGTTATAACATATGCTCAACAAAAAAATATTGAAATTATATTTGATACAGATGAAGAAGAACATATAATCAGATGTGACGCAGAACATATGGAAAGAATAATGTTAAACCTTCTTTCTAATGCAATTAAATATACTCCAAGTGGTGGAGAAATATTTGTGAATTTAAGTTTTGATGATAATTATGTAAATATATCAGTAAAAGATAATGGAATTGGTATTCCTAAAGAAAAGCTAGAAAGCATTTTTGAAAAATTTGTTAGAGTAGATAAAACAATAAAAAGAGAAAATGAAGGAAGTGGTATAGGTCTTAGCATAGTAAAATCACTAGTTGATTTACTAGGAGGAAAAATAAGTATAGAAAGTAGTGAGGATGTAGGTAGTGAGTTTACAATAGAGATACCGAATATGAAACTAGAAGAAGGGCTAACAGATTATGATGTAGATAAAGAGAGAATAACTTTAGAGTTATCAGATATTTGTTAGATCAAAAGAACTTATATACAAGAAAACTTAAAAAACGTATAAAAAAGCCTAAGCAAAAGCTTAGGCTTTTTAAGTTTATTGTAAGTAAATTTAGGATTTGTCTTTTTTTATTTGAAATTTGAGTGAAAATTCTTTATTATAGATATTAGGAAAGTCAAAACTTGACAATCTGTGTCGTGTTTAAGGTAAAAATAATATAAAATATTTATATATAATAATAATTGTCGAAGAGGTAAATTGAATTTTTTGTCAAATTATTATTATAAATATATTTAATGTGTAGGGAAACAATAAATAATAAATTAAGGGGAAATTTTATTATCATTTGTTCTATTTATATAAATCTACATATTAAACAATTTGCATATGCATGATAATTTAACTAATAGGAGCATAAAATTAAGATGAAAAAAATAAATAGGCTGCTAATAATATCATTAATAATATTGCTAAGTTCAGTTACCAATATTTATGGAGAAATAAAAGATAATAAAGGGGTACACAATATTCTTTTAATAAATTCCTATGATATAGATAATAAATGGGAAAATAGCATAAAAGATGGGTTCAAAGAATCCACAAAAGATAACCCTAACATTAATATAAAAACTGAGTATTTAGATATTAGGAATAATAATAATGAGAAATATTTAAGGGATTTTGAAAAATTATTAAACACAAAATATAAAGATAGTAACTTTGATATGGTGGTTACAGTAGACGACGAAGCATTCAATCTGGCTAGGAAAGGTTTGCTTCATAAAGATAGTATCTTTTACAAAAAAATAATTGTTACTACTGGTGTTAGTGAAATAATAAATCTTTCGCCTGAAGAGAAAAAATATATAACAGGTTTTATGGACGGTAGATCAAAAATAGAACTAATTAAAATAATTACACGTCTTCAGCCAAAAATAAAAAAAATAAATGTTTTAATTGATGATACAAGCTATTGCAAAGATATAAAAGATAAATTATTGAGAAATAGATATTTATTAGATAATCATATAAATTTAAATTTTATTGAAGTTAAATATAAAGACGAAATACTTGGTAAAATTAAAAATATGGATGAAAATAATGAAGCATTATTAATATGTGGAGTATTTAAAGATAAAAGTACTTACTATTATGCTAATTCTGAGGAATTAATTAGAAAAATAAAAGAAATAAAACATATGCCAATATATACAAGTAGAGAAGACTATATAGGTAAAGGTGTTATAGGTGGTTATATTGATATAGGAAGTGAATATGGCCAATCTCTTGGGAAAATGGTTTTGAAAATATATAAAGAAGAAGGCATATCTTCAGTACCATTTATAAATAGGGTAGGGGCTAATTATATGGTTGATTATGAACAAATATATAAATACAATATAAACCCATCTGACCTTCCAGAAGAGACTGTTGTAGTTAATAGAAAGCCCCACGAATTGTTAATTACAAAAAATGAAAGAATGCAAATGCTTTTAATTATTCTAGTTTTACTTATTACCATGGCATATATAATTACCATGATGTTTAAACATAGAAAAAACAATATTAAAAATAAAAAATTATATGATATTGCTAAGGAAAGAGAGCAATTAAAAACTGATTTTATCGTAAATATGAGCCATGAGCTAAGAACACCTTTAAATATAATAAGTAGTGCATCCACTTTACTAGAAATGAAAGTAAATAGAAATGAAGAAGTAAAAAAAGAATATATACTAGATAAAGTTGAGAGAATCAACCAAAACAGTAACAGACTAAGAAGACTTATAAACAATTTAATAGATATTACAAAATTTGACTCAGGTTTTTATGAATGTAGATGTAAAAACGAAAATATAGTTTATGTGGTGGAAGATATAGTATTTGCTACAGTTGATTATGCAAATGAGAAAGATATAGAAATATTATTTGATACAGATGCAGAAGAAATAATAACTTCTATAGACAAAGAAAAAATAGAAAGGGTTATATTGAACCTGCTTTCCAATGCCATAAAATACACTAATAAAAATGGTAGAATAGAAGTTCATATAAAACATGACAATAAATTCGTCTATATTAGTATAAAAGATAATGGTATAGGAATACCAAAAGAAAAAGTAGATCAAATATTCCATAGATTTTATCAAGTAGATTCTATTTTATCTAGAAAAAGCGAAGGTAGTGGAATTGGACTTTGCATAGTAGATGAAATAATTAAATTACACAATGGTAAAGTTGAAATTGATAGTGAAGAAAACAAAGGAACTACTTTTGAAATAACCTTAAATCTTTCTAATGATGATCGTATAGACGGCGATATAGATAATAAAACTGACAGAAATATTAACGATGTAGTAAAAATTGAAATGGCAAATATATAATTATAAAGCTACTAAATTTGTATATGATATACTTATTTAGTAGCTTTATTTAATGTAAAAGGGGTATAAGGGGAAAACATATGAAAAGAAAAGAAATACTGGAAAAACTTATGTTACAAATAAATAAAGGAAACCATATTGTTGGTGTGACAACAGGATCTGGTATGACTGCGAAGTACTCAGAAAATGCTGGTGCAGACTTCCTTTTGGCTCTTAGTTCAGCAAAATTTCGGCAAATGGGAAGAGGAGTATTAGCAAGTTTTTTACCCTATTGTAATAGCAATGATTTGGTCATGGAATTTGGATCAAAAGAAATAATACCCCTAGTAAAAAATATACCTGTTATATTTGGAGTAAATGCTACTGACCCTACTAAAAATATGGATGCTTACTTAAATAAAATAATTGAAAATGGTTTTTCTGGTGTGAACAATTACCCCTCAATTGGACTTGTTGATGGTAAATTTAGAGAAGCTCTTGAAGAGTCAGGATGCAGTTATTTATTGGAAGTAGATTTAATTAAAAAAGCACACCATAAAGGTTTGTTTACTATAGCATTTGTATTTGATGAAACACAAGCTAAACAAATGATTGAAGCAGGAGCTGATGCTATATGTGTACATCTTGGATTTACAGAAGAAGGTTTATTAGGAGATGAAAAAAAATTTTCACTGGAATATGTAAAGACAAAAATGGAAAAAATATTTAATAAGTGTAATGAGATAAATCCTTATATAATTAAGTTAATTTATGGTGGTCCTATTAAAACTCCATTAGATATTAAATACATGTACAGTAATGAAAATTTAATGGGATATATTGGTGGTTCACCTTTTGACAGAATACCATTAGAAAAAGCGATTACAAAAACAGTAAAAAGTTTTAAAGTATCTTCTAATGTGGATGAAGATGACCTAATAAGTAAAAAACTAGATAAAATCAAAGGGAATTGTAATTATGTTGAATATATAAAAGAATATGTTGATAAAAATTATATGAATGACATATCTTTTTCAGATTTAGCTAAATCAGTTCACGTATCTAGAAGTTATTTGAGTAGTTTATTTAAAAGAGAAGTAGGTTGTAGTTTTACAGAATATTTAGTAAACTTTAGGATAAACAAAGCAGCTGACATACTAAATAAAAAAGATATACCCTTATCAACAGTAGCTGCGTTGGTAGGTTACAATGATTATTCTCAGTTTAGTAAAATGTTTAAAAAGTATAAAGGATACTCTCCAATAAAACATAAACACAAAAAGTTAGAACATAAAGACATTTACTTAGAAAATGAAAAATAATAGTATAGATATAAGGTTAATTTTGGTAGTAAAAATTACAAAATTTATACTAATTTGACAAAATGAATCAAAAGGGGAGAATTATGGATGAAAACCGTTGCAATAGCAGGTCCCTTTGATACAAAGGGTACGGAATATCTATATGCCAAAGAGCTAATTGAAAGTTTAGAACTAAATGCTTATACAATACATACAGGCGTATCTAAATCAACTTTCAAACCTGATATTTCCAACGAAGAAGTAGTAAAAGCAGCAGGAAGAAGCATGAAAGTTCTTGCTCAAGAAAAAAACTTAGAATTGACAACAGAAGTTTTATCAAAGGGAATGGAAAATTTAATACCGAAACTTTACGAGGAAGGGAAATTTAATGGAATTATTTTTTTTGCAGGTTCTAGAGAAACTTCATTAATAACACCTGCGATGAAGGCATTACCTATTGATGTGCCAAAGCTTATGATATCAAAAGATTCATCTGAAGACATACCACAATACGTGGGCAAAAGTGACATTGCCATGATGCCAACCATTGTGGATGTAGATCAATCCAATTATACTTCTACAAAAATAGCAGTTTTTACAATTGCTGGAATGCTTAAATTTGAGAATAATTAATAATTTAATATATAGAAATTAGAAAACTAACTGGAGGAAAATTCAATGAATAAGATGACAAGAAAAGAAGTTATTAACAAATTTAATGAAGATGTAATCAAGGGAAAATACTAGTGGGAGTTGGAGCTGGAACAGGCACTACAGCTAAAAGTATTGAAGCCGGGGGCGCAGACATGCTTATCATCTATAACTCAAGTAGATATAGAATGGCAGGGCGTGGACAACTGGCAGGATTAATATCCTATGGAGATGCAAACCAAATCGTTTTAGATATGGGAGCAGAAATACTACCAGTTGTACAAAACACGCCTGTTCTAGCTGGTGTATGTGGCACAGATCCATTTAGACTAATGGACATGTTTTTAAATCAATTAAAAGAGCAAGGATTTAGTGGAGTTCATAACTTCCCAACAGTAGGATTAATAGATGGTGTTTTTAGACAAAGCTTGGAAGAAACAGGAATGGGCTACGACTTAGAAGTTGACATGATAAACAAAGCCCATAATCTAGACATGCTTACAACTCCTTTTGTATTTGATCCGCAGCAAGCAAAAAAAATGGCAGAGGCAGGAGCAGACATATTGATTGCACATATGGGATTAAATACAAAAGGAACAATAGGGGTAAAAACAACTCTTACTTTACAAGAGTGCGTTGAAAAAATAGAAACTATAATTAAAGCAGGAAAAGAAGTTAATCCAGATATAATGTTTCTTTGTTGTGGGGGACCTATATTAGAACTAGAAGACGTTAGTTACATAATAGAAAAAGTAAAAAGCATAGATGGTTTCTTACTAACTTCTCATCTAGATAAAGTTCAAACAACAAAAGCCATTAAGGATGAAGTAGCATCATTTAAAGCTATAAGAAAAAAATAAAATTTTAGAACCTTACTCATTTATACTGAAATATAAAATTATATTTCAGTATTTTATTTTGTCAAAATGTCATTATCATAATGTTAGTACAAAGTTTATGTAATTATATTTTAGATAAAACTTATGTATAATTAAGTTATGGGGCATTAATTCAATATTTATATGAAGGGAGAATATTATGAGTCATATTAAAGTTGTAAAAAAAGAAGAACTTTCAACAAGCAAGTGGTCAGGGGGAAGAACTACTGAACTTTATATTTATCCAGAAAATGAACTTTATGAAAATAGAAATTTTAAATTTAGAATCAGCTCAGCAAAAGTTGATTTAGAAGAGTCTACTTTTACCAAACTACCAAATATAAAAAGAAAAATTATGATATTAGATGGAAAACTTAAATTAGTACATGAAAATCACCATGAAATTACTCTTGAAAAGTTTGACCAAGACACTTTTTATGCACATTGGAATACTAGAAGCTATGGAAAAGTAACAGATTTTAACTTAATGTTAAATGAAAATACTGATGGTATAATAGAGCATATAAACTTGAAAGATCATATAAATTTTCAACAGAATAATAAAGATAAATATGAAAATTTTACAGAAGTTTTCTATATTGTAAAAGGTAAAATATATATAAGTGTAGATAATGAAAGTGAATTATTAAAAAGTGGTGATGTAGCTATAATAGAAAATAGTGACAAACTAAATATTAAGCTAGAAAATAATGACACATTTAATTCACATATAATAAGAACAAAAGTATATTATTAAAACTTACTACATAGTAAAAGTAAAAACTTATTTAGTTGAGGAGGTAAATTTATGTTGGAAATATTAAAAAATAGAAGAAGTATAAGAAAGTTCACCCAAGAAAAAATTTCAAAAGAAGATTTAAGTAAAATACTAAAGGCTGGCCTATTTGCACCTTCATCTAAGGGGAAAAATCCAGTAGAGATGATAGTTGTGGAAGATAAAAAAACAATATTACAGCTGGAAACTTGCAAAAAACATGGTACTTTACCACTAAAAACCGCACCACTTGTTATTGCAATTATAGCTGATAGTGAGTTAAGCGATGTTTGGGTAGAAGACGCTTCCATAGTTTCCATTCTAATTCAACTAGAAGTGGAAAAATTAGGATTAGGATCTACTTGGATTCAAATGAGAAAAAGAGAATCCATAGAAAATGACTCTGAAGAAGCTGTAAGAGAAGTTCTTAATATTCCACAGAAATACGGAGTTTTATCCCTTGTAGCTATTGGACATAAAGACGAAGAAAAAAATCCTTATGATGATAGTCACTTGAATTTTGATAAAGTTCACTATGATAAATTTTAACTAAAAATATAAACTAAATATCAAAAGGAAAAGACTTATGAATTTAAAAGACAAAATAAATAAAATACCTGAAAGCCCTGGCATTTACATAATGAAAGATGATTATAACAACGTAATATATGTGGGAAAGTCAATAAATTTAAAAAGTCGTGTAAAAAGCTATTTTAGAGAGAATCTTAATAGATCTAGAAAAATCGAGAGAATGGTAAAATCTATAAAGGATATAGACTATATTACTACAGATACAGAACTAGATGCGCTTTTGCTAGAATGTGACTATATCCATAATATAAGACCTATGTACAACACTTTAATGAACAATTATGAACAATATAAATATATAAAGTTAAATGTTAATAGTCTTAATTTAATCCATATTGTAGATGAGCAAGATGACCATAGCACTTATTTTGGACCATTTTCCATGAATAAAAGACTTTTTACACTAAGGGATTTTTTAATAGATTACTTTAAACTTCCAACTTGCAATACAAAAACAAAATGCATTAGATATAATATTGAAAAATGTATGGGACCTTGTAGAGTAAACACGAAAGAAAAATATGAAGAGATTTACAGAGTTTTAAAAAATACTTTTGAAGGAAAAGATGATCTTATAAAAGAATTAGAAAATGAAATGGTAAACCAATCATCTTTACTAAACTTTGAAAAAGCCATGGAAATAAAAAGTAACATGGAATTACTTAAAAGTATAAGTAAAAAACAAAACACCTTTAATTTGTTTAAAAATAACTGTAAATTTGTACTTTGGATGAAAATGAATGAAAATAATTATAAATTATACTTTATTAATAATGTAAAAGTGGTGTATTCACAAATTATTAATGTAGAAGACTTTGACGAGAAAATGAAGAGGGAAGTAAAAAATAAAATAGAAGAGTTTAAACTAAATAAACACAATAAGGTTTTATATGACAAATCTTATATCGATTATATTAATATTATTTATTCTTATATTTATAAAAATGAAAAAATTGATTACATACAACTATAAAAAAATAATTGTTATTGACATATAATGTAAAAAAAACTACTATTATGTTAGATATAAAATTAAATAACATTTGTCATGAAAAATTCTATTGAAATAGAATAAAACCCAAACTCCATTGCCATGAAGGTATATATTTGTATACCTATGTGGCAATGGAGTTTTTGTTTTGAAAAATTAGAGGAAAACAGTAGGTACTAAAGAGTAGGAGGTAAATAATATGTTAAATGAAAAATCTAATGTGGATGAAATTATAAGTGGTTTGCAAAAGTATTGGAATTATAGGGCACCATCATATTCCAAAAGTAACATAGAAGAGTTAAACAACTTTAAAAGAGATGCTTGGCTAAAGATATTATTAAATAATGCACCTAAAAAAGAAAAGTTGAAAGTTCTTGATGTGGGTGCAGGTCCTGGGTTTTTCTCTATTTTAATGTCCTTAGCTGGTCATGAAGTTACTGCAGTGGATGTTAGTCATAAAATGATAGAAAATGCAAAACAAAATGCTAGACAATATGATGTTAATATAAATTTTGTACAAGTTGATGGTATACACTTACCCTTTGAAGAAAAAACTTTTGATTTCATAATATCTAGGAATGTTCTTTGGAACTTAGAGTATCCTAAAGAGGCTCTAAAAGAGTGGAAAAGATTATTAAGTGATGATGGCCATGTTGTATATTTTGATGCTAACCAATATTTACATTTATTTGATGAGAAGCAAAAAAAATTGGTAGAAGAAGATATAAGAAAAATGGAAATTTTATTTAATGATAAATACGAAGTTACACCTGAAATTGAGCATTTAGAGAGTATAGCCCAAAAACTAGTTTTATCAAATAAAAAAAGACCAGCTTGGGATGTAAAAGCACTTAAAGAATGCGGATACAACCTTATTAGAGTAGAAGAAGATATGGGAAGATACGTGTGGGATGAAAAACAAAAAGTTGAACAAAAATCAAGACCACTATTTATGGTGGTAGCAAAATAAATTTGGGGGTGGTATATATTAGAAAATATATTGTCAGAAGACTTCTTCAACTTATACCCATATTAATAGGAATTACGTTATTATCCTTTGCTTTAATGCAAACTTCAAAAACTGATGCTGTAGATTTATTATATCAAGATGCAGGTAATGTTGCCTCAGAAGAAGTTAAGAAAGAAATGAGAAAAGATCTTGGCTTAGATAAGCCATTTCTAGTTCAATATATAACTTGGTTAGGTAATGTACTTAAAGGTGATATGGGAGTATCTTATGTAATAAAGAAACCTGTATTTACAGAATTTATGAAAAGGTTGCCAAATACAATAGTACTTACAATAAGTTCTATTTTAGTAACACTTATTATATCAGTACCTTTAGGAATATTATCAGCAGTAAAACAAAATAAACTAACAGATTATATAATAAGGTTTTTAAGCTTTGTTGGAAACTCACTTCCCGGTTTTTTTCTTTCATTAATATTAATTTATATCTTTTCTTTAAAGTTAAATTTACTTCCAGTAATGGGAAACAATGGCTTGCAAAGTTTAATATTACCAACACTAACACTTTCAATAGCCATGTCATCAAAATATACAAGGCAAATTAGAGCTACAGTATTAGAAGAATTAAACAAGGACTATGTACTAGGTTTAAGGTCTAGGGGAATAAAAGAAAATCGTATACTATACGTTAATATTTTAAAAGTTGCATTATTAACCGTAGTAACTTTACTTGGATTATCCATAGGTTCACTTTTAGGAGGAACTGCCATAGTTGAGTCCATCTTTATGTGGGATGGTGTTGGAAAACTAGCAGTAGATGCAATTAAAATGATGGATTATCCAATTATACAAGCATATGTCATATGGATGGCAGTAATTTTTGTAGTCATAAATCTTATAACAGATATACTATACAGTTACTTAGATCCAAGAATTAGAATAGGTAAGGATGTATGGTGATTCCATGGAAAAATCAATAGATAAGCAAAATATAAAAAGTAGTAATTTAATTAATAATATTTTAGATAATCTAAAGAAAAATAAAAGAAAGATAAAACTATATGTTTTAGTGGTAATAGTAGCTGTATTATTTTTAATTGCATTATTTGGACAATATATTGTCCCACATGATCCTTATGGTCAAGATTTATCAAATGCCTTAAGTCCTCCAAGCAAGGAGTTTATATTTGGGACAGATAGATATGGTAGATGCTTATTTTCTAGAGTTGTGGTTGGAGCAAAAACAACTATGTTTTCAGCAATAGGACTGGTAGCAATTATAGCTACCTTTGGAATAATAGTTGGATCTATTTGTGGTTATGTTGGTGGAAAAATTGATGAAGTTATTATGAGAATTTCAGACATTTTCTTAGCCTTTCCAGGAATGGTATTTGCCATAGCAGTGGCAGGTGTCCTTGGAGGAGGAATTGTTAATGCAGTTATTTCACTGGCACTTATATCTTGGCCAAAGTTTTCACGTCTTGCTAGAGGTCATGTTTTAACCATAAAAAACAGCACATATATTCAAGCAGCAAAATTAAGTGGATGTTCCCATATGAAAATAATATTTAAACACATTTTACCAAATATATTGGGCCCAATAATAGTAACTGCCACTTTGGATATTGGTGTTATGATGATGGAACTTGCTGGGCTGTCATTTTTAGGTCTTGGTGCCATGCCACCTACTGCTGAATGGGGATCTATGATGAGTAATGGTAGAAGTATGATTCAATCATCTCCTTGGGTAATATTTGCTCCAGGATTTGCAATATTTATTACAGTAATTATTTTTAATTTACTAGGTGATACAGTAAGAGATTATTTAGATGTAAGCAATAATAAATAATATACAGGGGGAAGAAAGATGAAGATTAACAAAAAAATTATTAGTCTAGTTTTGGCAGGAGTACTAAGTGCAGGATTTTTAGTTGGCTGTAGCTCCAAATCTAATGAAGGTGGGGCGAGTAAGTCAAGTAAGACATTTACATATGGAACAACTGCATATAATTCATCAGAGGCAGGAATAAATCCTCATAAAGGATATTCTGGATGGCCAGCAATAAGATATGGTGTGACAGAAACATTATTTAGATTTAACGAAAATATGGAACTTGAACCATGGCTTGCTACTGATTATAAAATAGTAGATGATTACACTGTGAAAATAAACTTAAGAGATGATGTTAAATTTTCAAATGGAAGTAAAATGACAGGAGATTCTGTAAAAGCATGTTTTGAAAGTTTAATAAAAATTAATGATAGAGCACCAGGAGATTTGGCAATAAAGTCTATAAAATCAGATGGCCAAAGTATAACAATTAAATCAAAAAACAAAGTAACTACTTTGCTAAATTACTTATCAGACCCATATGGAGGAATAATTGATGTGTCTGACTGGGATGAAAAGGGAGATACATGTATAGGAACAGGTCCATTTATAGCTAAATCTGTATCAGGAGAAGAAATAGACTTGGATAAAAATGAAAACTACTGGGGTGGTAAGCCTAAAGTTGATAAAGTAGTTGTTAAAAGTTTTACTGACGGTGATACAATGACAATGGCTCTACAAAATGGAGAAATAGATGCAACTCAAGGTCTACCTTATGCAAGTTTAGATTTATTCAAAAAAAATGATGATTACAAAATAAGCTCTGAAAACACTTCAAGAGTTTATCAAATAGCATATAACTATGAAAATAAAGATTTACAAAATAAAAAAGTAAGACAAGCCATTGCAAAATCTATAAATAAAGAAGATTTTACTAAAACATTATTAAGTGGCAATGGTACACCAGCAGTAGGTGCATTTCCTTCGAACTTTTCATTTGGTAATGAAGCAGTAAAAGGAGATGACTTTGATCTAGAAGGAGCTAAAAAATTATTAAAAGAAGCTGGTTACAAAGATAGTGACAATGATGGATATGTAGACAAAGATGGTAAAAACTTAACTATTCGTTGGTTAACTTATCCTTCTCGTATGGAATTACCACTACTTGCAGAATCAGCACAATCTACTTTAAAAGAAATAGGTATAAAAGCTGATGTTAACTCTACTGAAAACCATAAGGATTACATTGAAAAAAGTGAGTACGATGTTTATGCAAGTGCTTTTGTTACAGCACCAACTGGTGATCCTCAATATTATATAACTACTCACCTACTAGATGATTCTGCTTATAATAGTGGACATTACCATAGTGACAAAGTGGAAAAATTGACAAAAGAGCTTAGAAATGAATTTGACACTAAAAAAAGAAGTGATTTGGCAATAAAAATACAACAAGAAGTTTTAAATGATTGTGCATATACTTATGCCTCTCACTTAAAAATGTCTTTAGTAATGAAAAAAAATATAAAAGGATTTGAGGCTCATCCATCAGATTACTATGAAATAACTTCTAATTTGGATATTGAGTAAAAGAGGGATGTTTATGAAAACAATTCTTGAAACTAAGAATTTATGTGTAAGCTATGGAAATACAAAAATACTAGATCATATAAATATAAGTATTAATAAAGGAGAAATTCTTGGGATTGTAGGAGAATCTGGAAGTGGAAAAAGTACTTTATTAAAATCTTTAGTTAATTTATTGCCACCAAATGGAAAAATTGAAAAAGGAAGTATTCATTATAAAAATATGGACTTAGTAAATTTATCAAAAGAAGAATTACGTCAAATAAGAGGAAAAGAAATATCCATGGTATTTCAAAATAGTGGGGCATCTTTATGTCCAATTAGAACCATTGAAAAGCAGTTTATAGAAACTGCAAAGGCCCATGACAATATAAGCAAAGAAGAAATAAGAAAAAACATCCATGAAATATTTCCTAAGATTCATTTGAAAGATGTAAACAGAATATTAAAAAGCTATCCCTTTGAGTTATCAGGAGGTATGAATCAAAGGGTAGGCATTGCTCTTGCTATGTTAAGTAAACCATCCATAATTTTAGCAGATGAGCCTACAAGTGCTCTTGATGTAACTGCTCAGGCACAAGTTGTGAAGGCTTTAATGACACTTAGAGATGAATTTAATACAAGTATAATTATAATTACTCATAATATGGGGGTAGTGTCTCACATGGTAGATAAAGTTGCCGTAATGTATGGTGGAAGTATTATAGAATATGGAAGTAAAAAAGATGTCATACATAGACCACTTCACCCTTATACACAAATGCTAATTAAATCCACACCAAATATGAAAAAAGGTGAATTATGTGGTATACCTGGTAAATCACCTATCTTTGGAGAAAATAAAAAAGCATGTGCTTTTGCTAATAGATGTAATAAAAGTACAAGTAGATGTTTCACACAAGCACCTTCATCAGTTAATTATGAGAATTCTATAGTAAGTTGCCATTTATATAAAGAAGTAGCTCAGAAGGAGATTATAATATAGTGAATGTATTAAAGGTTGAAAAATTAAAAAAAACATTTATAAAAGACAAAAAGCAATTTGTAGCTGTGAATAATATTGACTTAGAAATTAAAAAAGGACAATGTGTAGGTTTAGTTGGAGAGTCGGGATGTGGGAAAAGTACTGTAGCAAAAATTATAACTAATCTTGAAAAAAGTAGTGAAGGAAATATATTTATAAATAATTTAAATCTTAAAGAGTTTAATTCAAGAAATAAAAAAGAATTGTATAAAGAAATTCAAATGATTTTCCAAGATCCTATGGATTCTTTTAATCCTAGAATAAAACTTGGAAACTCCATTGGTGAGATAAAGATAAATCTTGGATATGACAAAAGGGAAGTTAAAAAAGAAGTGATTGATCTACTTGAACAAGTGGGCTTAAGGGAAGACTATTACCACAGATATCCAAAAGAAGTAAGTGGAGGAGAATGTCAAAGAGCAGCTATTGCTAGGGCGTTATTAATAAAACCAAAACTTTTAGTCTGTGATGAGGCAACAAGCGCTTTAGACGTATCTATTCAAGGTCAGATTATAAATCTTTTAACATATTTACAGAAAAAAACAAATATAAGTTTTTTATTTATATCACACGATTTAGCTTTAGTACAAAACTTCTGTGACAAAATATATGTAATGTATGAAGGAGAAATAGTAGAAAAAGGAAGTAGAGACCAAATTATTAATAATGCTAAGCACCCTTATACGAAGCTATTATTATCTTCTAATTTTACTATTTTTGAAGAGAATAAATATAATATGGAAGAATTTTATGAAATGAATATGGAAACTGAAAAAACCTCCAATGGGTGCAAGTTTTATGAAAGATGTCCATTTAGATTAGAATTGTGTAAAGAAAGAACTCCAAGACTAAAAAATTTGCAAGAAGAACATTTTGCAACATGTCATATAGTGTAATACAACATTAATATTAATTTATTTTTACAATATAAGGGTGTATCAAAAAAGATACACCCTTATATTCTTATTTATACAATCTCAAATTATTATATAAAAAATAATTTAAGGTGGTATAAGCTGGGTATATATGTAACAAATAATAATTTAAGATGGGGGAATATATTATGGATTACAAAAAGCTTATATTAAATAGAAAATCAGTAAGAGACTTTAAAGATACTAGTATAGATGCAAAATATTTTGAGGAGATAAAAGATTATATAGATAGTTCTAAAAAATTACTTCCTGAAGTACAAGTTGAAATGAAAATGTATGACTTTAAAGATTGTTATGAAAAGATTAATGAATTGGCAGGATATAACGGATTTTTAATCCAAGCACCAAACTATATTTTAATACTTTCAGATGTAAAAGAAGGTTATATAGAAAATAGTGGATATATTGGAGAAAGAGTAGTATTAAAAGCTAGAGACCTGGGAATAGATTCTTGTTGGATTACTTTTAAAGATAGTAAGTCAATAAAAGAAAGATTAAATATTTTAAGTGATAAAGAAGTTACAGCTATAATTGCTTTAGGATATGAAGATAATAGCAACAATAAAAATAAAAGCACTTCAGACAGATTAGGTGTGGAAGAAATCGTATTTATGGATGAATGGGGAAATAATGCAAGTGTTACTGAATTAGAAGAAAGATACTTACTTGATGCATTCTCCTGGGCTAGAATGGCACCATCAAGTCTTAATAGACAACCATGGAGATTTATTATTGACGGTGGTAAAGTTATATTAGCAGTTAAGACAGACGATTTTAGTAGCGATTATGAAGGCAGTATAGATACAGGAATAGCAATGCTTTATTTTAGCTTAATTATAGATACAACAATGTTTGATTTAAAGTGGCAGGTTGGAAGTTTAGATAAGGATTATAAAATTCCAGCTGATTATAAAATCGTAGGATATTGTTCTATATAGTTTATAAAAACATTAAATAAAAATAGTGAAAAAAAGAGTGGATATATATGAAAATATTCGCTCTTTTTTTTAGCAAATTATGTTACAAAAGTAAATGATTCGACCTTGTTGTAAACAAAATTGTGACTTGTGGAAAATAAGGTGAATTAAGGTTATTGCAGTGATTAGAAAAAAGTTTTGTTTATATTATTACGAAAATGTAATATGTCAATAAGCCTCATTTTATTGACAATATATTTACTCATAGTTTATATTAAGATTTGGAATAAGGTATAAAAATGGGGATGAAGTGCAATTGTTTTAGCAATTTTTTAGAGGAGATTAAAGATTAAATTATGAAGAAATTAGGTTATTTTATTATACCATTAGTGATTGGTGGTATATTTTTATGTGGATTAAATAAATTCCTGGACAGGGAAATAGATTCAATGCTTAAAGAAAAAGATTTAATGCCTATAGTAAATGACGCATTAAGTGACGTAAAAGATAAAGGAACTATTGCTAACAATCATTTTATAGAAAAAAAGAATATTATGATGTTAGGTTCATCAGAATTAAGCCATTCAACAAAGCAACATCCAACTTACTATTTTAACACCAATAGAAGTAAAAATGGTGTGGTGCCAATAGGAAGAGCCTATACTCAAAGTTTACAGGATGCTGCATCATTAGGAAGTTTTAACCCAGAAGCAAAAGACAAGAAAGTTGTTTTGTTAATTTCTATGCAGTGGTTTATGGACAAAAAAGGAGTTACACCTCATCATTACCAAACTAGATTTTCACCGACTCAATTTTATGAGTTTTTAAGTAATGCAAAAGTTTCACAAAAAAACAAAGACATATTTGCTAATAGATCAAGTGAATTACTAGCAGATGCAGATGAATACAAATCTGAAGCTGTTTATGCTAAATTATATACTTCTGATTCCTTTGTATCAAATATAGAAAAAGTACTTTTAAAACCTTATTTTGAAATTAGAAAGTTTGCAGTAAAACTTAAAGAAAAAGGTACTTTATACAAACAATTAGTAGTTTTATCATCACAAAAGGATAAAAAGCCAGAACCTAAACAACCTATAGATTGGAAAATGGAAAAAGAAAAAGCCATTGAAGATGCTAAAAAAAGAGTTGGAGACAACGATCTATGTATAGATAAAATCTACTATAAAAAGAACTTTGGTGAAAACTTAAATAAAGTAAAAAACAAATATAAGGATGTAAATCTTCTTGAATCAAAAGAATTCTATGATTATCAGCTTACTTTAGATGTTTGTAGAGATTTAGGAATAAAACCTGTAGTTATAATGCTACCAGCTATGGACAAGTTTTATAATGTTACTGGTATTTCTAAGACGGAAAGACATGCATTTTATGACAAAGTTGAAAATATTACAAAATCAAAAGGCTTTAAAGTTATGGACCTTAGAGATAAAGAAAATGAAAAGTATTACTTACGAGATGTAATGCATCTTGGAACGAAAGGTTGGGTGGATGTTTGTGAAAAATTATATAAAGAATTTGACCAAGAATAAGTACCTAATGATGAGTGCTACATTTACAGTAATAATAGTTGCAGCAATATTAGTATTCACATTTACTTCATTTAAAGACTTACCATTTATATATAATGAGTTCTAATAAAAGGGAGATTTCACATGAAAATTATAGAAGGAATAAAAAAATATTCAACTACAGATAGAATTGCATTAATATGCAATGATGAAAAACTTACGTACAATGATTTAGAAAAGTATTCAGAAGCGATTGCTCTATACTTAAAAGATATATACAAGGAAGAAGATACACCTATAGTTATATATGGAAACAAAGAAAATATGATAATGCCATGTATGATAGGTGCTTTAAAATCTGGTAGAGCTTATGTACCACTAGATATAAGCTTACCAATGGACAGAGTATTTGACATTACAAAAGAAGTTTCACCTAAGGTATTATTTAACTTTAGTGATGAAACAGACTTTGGGGATTTAAATGTAATAAACGAAGATAAACTAAAAGAAATAATAAAAAAATATGAAAACAAAACTTTAGGAAAAGAAAACTGGGTAAAAGGCGACGAAAATGCTTATATCTTATTTACTTCAGGAAGTACAGGAAAGCCTAAAGGTGTACAAATAAGTTCAAACAACTTAGATAGTTTTGTAAACTGGATAAGCCCATATTTAAAAATTGATGGAAGCGAAAAAGTAATCATGAATCAAGCAGCATATTCTTTTGATTTATCAGTAACTTCCATATATCCAGCACTAGCTCATGGAGCAACTTTATTTTCTTTATCAAAGAAAGTATTAGCTGATTACAAAGAATTATTCAGCCAATTAAAAAGATCAAATATGGCTGTATGGGTTTCTACACCATCTTTTGCAGGTGTTTGTACAACAGAAAAAGATTTTAATAGTAACATGTTAGAAAAGCTTGAATCAATGATATTTATAGGAGAGACTCTTCCGAAAAGCTTAGCTAAGGAATTACTAGATAGATTCCCAAATACAAGAGTTATAAATGGATATGGACCAACAGAAGCTACAGTTGGTGTTAGTGTAAATGATATGTCTTATGAGTTAATAAATGATGAGAAAAGTCTTCCTGTTGGATATCCTATGTCAAACTGTAAAATAAAAATAGTAGATGACAATGGAAATGAAGTTAAAGAAGGAGAAAAAGGTGAAATTATCATAATAGGACCTTCTGTTTCAAAAGGATATTTTAACAATGAAGAAAAAACAAATGAATCATTTTTCTACGATGAAATAGATAATGTTAAACATAGAGCCTATAAAACAGGTGACAAAGGATATATGTTAAATGGAAATATATACTACTGTGGTAGAGTAGATTTTCAAATAAAATTAAATGGATTTAGAATAGAAATTGAAGATATTGAAAGTAATTTAAGAAAAGTTGAAAATGTAAATAATGCAATAGTTATACCTGTGTACAAAGACGAAAAAATTGCTTATTTAAAAGGAATTGTTCAGTTAAAAATAGATAATGAACTAAGTAATATGAAAAAAGGTATAGCAATAAAGAAAGAGCTAAATAAATATATTCCTTCATATATGGTACCAAGAACTATAAAAATTATAGAGGACTTTCCAACAAATACAAATGGAAAAATAGATAGAAAGAAACTTATGGAGGAAATTTAATGATTTTTTCACAATATGGAGATTATTTTTATCTTTATATACTACTATTAACTGTAATACCTGCAATAGTTTTAGGACTTAGAGAAAAAAATATAAAATATTATGGTATGATAGCAACAGTTTTCATGATAATATTAATTGTAGGTGTAAATGTTAGACTTTCATATTTAATAGGATTTATAATATGGGAAGTAATAGTAGTTAAAGGATATGAATATGTAAGAAAGAAAACAGATAGCAAACTTGTATATAGATTATTTTTATTTTCTTCAATGCTTCCAATAATAGTAAATAAAATTTCACCATTAACATCTTTAGGAGTTATAGGATTTATAGGAATATCTTATTTGAACTTTAGAACTATACAAATGGTCATAGAAATTTACGATGGAGCAATAAAGGAAGTTAATATTTGTACCATGCTTTATTTTGTATTATTTTTCCCTACACTAAGTTCTGGTCCTATAGATAGATCTAGAAGATTTGAACAAGAGTTAGAGAAAAAAATACCAAGAGAAGAATATATAAACGAATATTTAATCCCAGGAATTAAAAAAATATTTATGGGAATTGGATATAAATTTGTAATAGCATTTTTAATAAACATACTTTGGATGGGTCACATATCATCAGAGTTAACTTTTGCAAATGCTATAAACTACATGTATGCTTACAGCTTGTACTTATTCTTTGACTTTGGAGGATATAGTTTATTTGCAGTAGGGACTAGTTATATTTTTGGAATACATGCACCAGACAACTTTAATAAACCATTTATCAGTAAAGACATGAAAGAATTTTGGACAAGATGGCATATAAGTTTATCAAGATGGTTTGGTGATTATATATTTTCTAGATTTACTATTGGGTTTATTAGAAGTAAAAAATTCAAAAAAAGAGCTACAGCTTCTCATGTATCTCAGATGATTACAATGGGTGTTATGGGGGTTTGGCATGGACTTACATGGTATTATATCCTATACGGTTTATACCAAGGTCTAGTGCTTGTAGGTACTGATATATATCAGAAAAAATCAAAGTTTTATAAAAAGCACAAGAAAGAAAAATGGTTTGAGATTGTACAAATAGTTATAACATTCCATATAGCATGTTTTGGATTGTTAATATTCTCAGGACATTTCGCTTAAATATTAGGAGGATAGATTATGCAAGAAACAGTTATAAGTATATTTGAAGACGTATTAGAGTGTGATGAAATAAGAGATGATTTAGATATGAATTTATTTGAAGCAGAACTTTTAGATTCATTAGCTATAATAGAAGTTTTAGTTGAGATAGAAGATAGACTTGGTATAGCGCTTCAACCAACAGACTTAGAAAGAAGTGACATGGCAACAGTAAACAATTTAGTTAAATTCTTAGAAAACAGAAAATAGCATTACTTAAAGGTGTATCAATAAATTTGATACACCTTTTTTTTATAACATTTATTTTTAATAAAAAAGTTTAAAGTAATAATAAATTGTGTATATACTATATGTGGTATCGAAAATGATATTAATAACTATATATAGTGTGTTTTACTAGAAAAATACATATAATTAAGCTTATAAAAGGAAGGTAGAGATGAACTGGATAGAACTTAATAACCAAGTCATAATAAAAGACGAAGAAGGAAAATACCAATTAGGCAAAGACAAAGAAGCTTTAGAAAGTTATTTAAATGAATATGTAAATAAAAGATTAAAAAAATTCAAAAGCATAGAAGAAAGATTAAATTATTTAATAGAAAATGATTATTACAGCAAAGAAGTAATAAATAAGTACAGTATGGACTTTATAGAAAAAATTTACACTCATATAAAAAATAGTGATTTCAAATTTCAATCTTATATGAGTGCCAATAAATTTTATCAAAACTACGCTCTAAAAAGTGACGATAACAAAACAATATTAGAAACATACAATGACAAGGTTTTAATAGTATCACTAGCTCTAGGTGATGGAGATGAAGAATTAACTTTAAATTTAGCAGATAAATTAATAAAACAAGAGTTTCAACCAGCTACTCCAACATTTTTAAATGCAGGAAGAGCAAGAGCAGGGGAGATGGTATCTTGTTTTTTACTTTCAGTGGAAGATAGCACAGAGGGAATTTCTTATGCCATATCTTCTGCCAACCATTTATCTAAAATAGGTGGAGGAGTAGCTCTAAATTTAAGTAGACTAAGAGCAAGTGGAGATCCTATAAAAGGAATTGAGGGAGCAGCAGGAGGCCCTGTGGGAGTGGCAAAAATGCTTGAACAATCATTTAGTTACTTTAATCAAATGGGAGCTAGACAAGGAGCAGGAGCAGTTTATTTAAGTGTATTCCATCCAGACTTTGAATTATTAATGGACACGAAAAAAATAAATGCAGACGAAAAAATAAGATTAACAACATTATCATTAGGTGCCATAATTCACAATAAATTTATGGAATTAGCACAAAAAAATGAGAAAGCTTACGCCTTTTATCCATACAGTGTATACAAAAAGTATAAAATTCACTTAGATGAGATGAAAATGGATGAATGGTATGACAAGCTAGCAAATGATAAGGATATAAGAAAAAAGGAAATTAATCCTAGACAGATGCTTACTAAAATAGCCCAGATGCAACAAGAAAGTGGATATCCTTATGTTGTTTTTATAGACACAGCAAATAAAGAACATACTCTAAAAGATTTAGGACTTATAAAAATGTCAAACTTATGTTGTGAAATATTCCAATATCAAACACCGTCAAACATAAAAGGTTATGCAGAAGATAATATATGGGGACAAGATATAAGTTGTAACTTAGGCTCATTAAATATAGCAAATGTTATGGACAATAAAGAGATAGAAAAAACAGTAGAAACAGCCATAAAAGCCCTAACTTTTGTTTCAGATAAAACTAATATAAAAGAAGTTCCAACAGTGAAAAATGGAAATGATAAGTCACACTCCATAGGTCTTGGAGCAATGAACTTACATGGATATTTGGTTAGAGAAAATATACTTTATACCTCGAAAGAAGCTGTGGACTTTTGTAATGTATTTTTTGCCATGATAAGATTTTATGCCATAAAAGCATCTATGAATATAGCAATAAAAAGAAAAGAAACTTTTGTTGGATTTGATAAATCAGAATATGCAAAGGGTAAAGATAGCGAAGTTTTATCAAAATACTGCAATGAAAGTTATTTACCAAAGACTGATAAAACAAAAGAAATCTTTGAAGGTATTTATGTTCCAACTAGAAAAGACTGGTCAAAATTATTAGATGAAGTAAAAGAAAATGGTATATATAATGCTTATTTAACAGCCATAGCACCAACACAAAGCATTAGCTACGTTCAAAATGCCACTAGCAGTATAATGCCAATAACAGATCCAGTTGAAGTTAGAACTTATGGAGATTCAACAACAATTTATCCTATGCCATTTTTAACTAATGAAAATATGCTTTACTATCAATCAGCTTATAGAATGGATATGAGGAAGGTTATAGACATAGTAGCAGCAGCCCAAAGTCATGTGGACCAAGGAATATCTACCACATTATTTGTAACAGATGATAAAACAACTAGAGATATAGCAAGGTATTATATTTATGCTTACAAAAAAGGTTTAAAAAGTTTATATTACACAAGAACAAAAATGACAAGAGACGATAATGAATGTCTAATGTGTTCTGTATAGGGAGAGATAATTATGACATTTACTTTAAATAAAATACACAAAGCAGTAAACTGGAACAAAGAAGATGACAATTTTACACAAGCCTTTTGGGAACAAAACGTAAAACAGTTTTGGCTTCCAGAAGAAATTTCTGTATCAAAAGATTTAAAAGTTTGGAATGAACTAAGTGAAAGAGAAAGAGACTTATATAAAAAGGTTTTAGCAGGTTTAACACTACTTGATACAAAACAGGGAAACAACGGAATACCTTCCATGATGAGTTTAACAGATAATCTTCAAAGAAAGGCTGTACTTTCATTTATGGGAACTATGGAAGAAATCCATGCAAAGAGTTATTCATCAATATTTACAACACTACTATCAAATAGAGAAATAGATGAATTGTTTGAGTGGATAGAAGAAGAAAAAACTCTACAAAGAAAAGCAGAGTTAATTTTAGAGCAATATGAAAATACAAATGATGAAAAAAGTTTATATTTATCCATGGTAACAAGTGTATTTTTAGAAAGTTTTCTATTTTATTCAGGATTTTTCTATCCATTATTTTTAGCAGGACAAGGAAAAATGGTATCAAGTGGAGAGATAATATCACTTATTTTAAGGGATGAATCACTACATGGAAAATATATAGGACTTCTTGCAAAAGAAAAATTTGAAAGATTTAATGAAGAAGAAAAAATAGAATTAAAAAATAAAATGTATGAAATTTTCAACAGCCTTATGGAGAATGAAATAAAATATACGAAGCTTATTTACAAAGACAGTAACTTGGAGGAAGAGGTTATAAACTTCTTACAATATAACGCTAACAGAGCACTTGAAAATTTAGGATTTGAAGACTACTACCAAGTAAAACCTGTAAATCCAATAGTTTTAAATGGCCTTAGTACAGAAACTAAAACTCATGATTTCTTCTCTACAAAAGGAAATGGATATCAAAAGGGCATATACGAAGAACTAAAAGACGAAGATTTTATAATATAATAATAAAAAAGTTCCTTATAGAATTTATTTTATAAGGGACCTTTTTATTAACTATTAATTAAAAATTATATATTTTTAATTCTTATTAAAAATATATGGTAAATTATGTTATAATTCTATAGTAACAACTTGATAAATATTGAATTTATATGTATAAAAATAGAAATATGAATAAAGGGGAAAATTATCTATGAAATAAAATAAAACAATATTAAAACAGGCCAAAGAATGATAATAAATATACTTATCTTTCTATTGAAAATAAATTAATCAGATTATTAACCTAAAATGGGAACTTATTGAAGTTAAAGGGGGTAATATTTGAATGAAGATGCAAAATAAATATAAAATCATATTAATAGTATTAATTTTCATTACTATTAACTTGTATTTAATATTCAAACCAGCATTCATTTTTTCTGACGAAAATATTTCAAACAAAATAAGTAGTAATTATTTAGAAAAACAAGGCTCCTTAAGTGATTATCAGATAAATTCATCAAAAATATTTAATACTAACAAAGGAACTTTTGTAGAAACACGTTATAATGTTAAGCCCAAAGCACTGGTATACAATGAGTGGAACGCAGGTAACGGGGTAGAAGGTTATAATGGGTGGTTAATTAATAAGTCCACATGTATTCGTTACCACAAAATAGGATTTATGTATATAACTATTGAAAGCTTTACAGAGTTGTGATTATTTATTAATTTATTTCAATAAACAAATTAATAAGATTTACAATTTACATATATTAAGAATAAAAAAGCAATTACTTTAGAAAATTATATTTAAAGTAATTGCTTTTTTATGTAATTATCACATATTACTATTGAAAAAATAATAAAAGAATTCTATAATGATAGATAATGAACGTATGTTCTTAGAGCGTGGAATATATATTTGATAAAAGTTATTTATTAATCTAGAGTTTATATTTTTAAGGAGGTGAGGTTTTGGATTTACAAAGAAAGCTTGAAATATTGTCGTCAGCAGCAAAATACGATGTGTCTTGTTCATCAAGTGGGAGTAACAGAAAAAATAAAAAGGGTGGTATAGGAAATGCTTCTGTAAGTGGTATTTGTCATTCATTTACACCAGATGGAAGATGCGTATCTCTACTTAAAATTTTAATGAGCAATGTGTGTATTTACGACTGCAGTTACTGTATAAGTAGAACTTCCAACGATTTTCCAAGAGCCACATTTACACCAGACGAAATATGTGATATAACTATAAATTTTTATAAAAGAAATTATATTGAAGGCTTATTTCTAAGCTCAGCCATAGTAAAAAGTGCCGACTTCACCATGGAGAAATTGTACGAAACAGTTTATAAACTTAGAAATGAACATAATTTCAATGGATACATACACTTAAAGGCCATACCTGGGGCAGACCAAAATCTAATAGATAAAGCAGGACTTCTAGTTGATAGAATGAGTGTAAATATAGAACTTCCATCATCAGAAAGTCTAAAAATATTAGCACCAGATAAAGATAAAAATAAAATTTTATTACCAATGAAAAATATTAGCAATAAAATTATTCAAAATAAAAATGAAATAAAAAGATTTAAAAATGCCCCAAGTTTTGTCCCTGGAGGTCAAAGTACACAACTAATAGTGGGGGCATCACCAGAAAGTGATTTGAAAATACTAACTTTAAGTGAAAGTTTATACGAAAAAATGAACCTAAAAAGAGTTTATTATTCAGCATTTGTACCAGTAACAAATGACAAAAGATTACCAGAAATTAAAAATCCACCAACACTAAGAGAGCATAGACTTTATCAAGCTGACTGGCTTCTTAGATTTTATGGATTTAACGCCAATGAATTGTTAAGTGAAGAAAATCCAAATTTTGATATAAACTTTGATCCTAAAACTAATTGGGCTTTGAAAAATATTCATATATTTCCACTAGAAATAAATAAAGCACCTAGAGAAATGCTCCTTAGAATTCCAGGTATAGGTGAAAAATCTGTTCAAAGAATAATGGCTATACGCAAAGTTTCAAATATTACCTTTGAAGATTTAAAAAAAATAGGTGTAGTTCTAAAAAGAGCACAGTATTTCTTAACTTGTAATGGAAAATATTATGGAGATGTATCCTTTGATGAACCACTTATAAGAGATAAATTAGCTCCTAAAGAAGACTTAAATATATTAGAAAGCAAAGGAGAACAACTAAACTTCTTTAATATGCCTGGATTTTCTTATTCGCCGGCCATATTAAAAGTAGACGATATTTTTTCTTCGGTAATAGGAGAATTATAGGAGGAATTTATGAGAGTATTTTTACATGAATCAACTTTTGAAGGCTTGCTATCTGCCGTTTATGATGCTTATTACTCAAGCATGAAGCCAGAGGCTATTTACAGTAAAATAATATATGAAGAAAATTTAATCGACGAAGTTATTACAATAAAAAGTGATTCTATTAAATTTGAAAAAGTTTATAATGCTATAATAAATAAAATATCAAAAGATGCATTAAATAAAATATATTATGTGTTTTTATCTGAAACAAAGGAAAGTTCTAATTTGATTTATAATTACTTGAAAATGGGATTTAAATTAGGAAAAGATGTGGAATTACATGTAAACAATGATATAGTTTTAAATATGGACAAAATAAGTAATAAGGTATCATATGAACGTCACAGACTGACAGGTTTTGTTAGATTTAAAGAAATAAATAATATATTATATGCTTGTATAAACCCTGACTACAACATACTTCCCATACTTGGGGATCACTTTAAAAAAAGACTTTCAAATGAAAATTTTATAATTCATGACGTAAAAAGAGATACTGCTCTTATTTATGATAAAGAAGATTATTATTTAACTAATTTATCAAAAGATCAAAAAAATATTTTAATAAATAGTGAAGATAACGGTGAGTATGAAAACTTGTGGAAGCAATATTTTAAATCTGTAAATATAGAAGAACGTAAAAATCCTAGACTTCAAAAGAGAATGATGCCAACTAGATATTGGAATAATATTGTTGAAGTTAATAATAAGTAATTAATAGATTTTCTGACAAGTATATAAAATTAAAAATAGTGCAAAAATAAACATGTATGATTAGAATTATCATATTTTACTAATTACTTATACAGCTGGGAGTGAATCATAATGACAAAGGTAACCTTACAAGATATACAAAAAGCACAAGAAACAATAAAAGATATAGTAAAAAAGACAGATATACTTGAAAGTACTAAGCTTAGTACAATGACTGGAGCAAATGTTTATTACAAATGCGAAAATCTTCAAAAGACGGGCTCTTTTAAAGTGAGAGGAGCCTCTAATAAAATAGCAAATCTTACAGAAGAGGAAAAATCTAAAGGTGTTATAGCATCAAGTGCAGGAAATCATGCCCAAGGTGTTGCGCTAAGTGCAAAAATGAACGACATAGAAGCAACTATAGTAATGCCTTCAACAGCACCCCTTGCTAAGGTAACAGCAACAAAATCTTATGGTGCAAATGTGGTACTAGAAGGAATTGTTTATGATGATGCCTATGCAAAAGCAGTAGAATTACAAAAAGAAAGTGGTGCAACATTCCTTCATCCATTTAACGACGAATATGTTATAGCAGGACAAGGAACAATAGCCTTAGAAATTTTTGAACAAATGAACAATAAAGTTGACACCATACTTTGCCCAGTAGGCGGAGGAGGGATAATTTCTGGGGTGGCAGTGGCAGCAAAAGCCATAAACCCTAATGTTAAAATAATTGGTGTACAAACAGCAAATATTCCATCTATGTACGAATCAATAAAAGAAGGTAAGGTAACAACAGCATTTAAAGCAACTTCTGTGGCAGATGGTATATCAGTTAAGACTGTAGGAGATAAAACCTTTGATATAGCAAAAGAATTAGTAGATGAAGTGGTTCTTGTGGATGAAGGGGAAATAGCAGAAGGTCTTTTATTCTTAATGGAAAACCAAAAGGTTGTGGCAGAAGGATCAGGCGCAGTTACAACAGCAGCAATATTAAGTGGAAAATACAAACCAAAAGCAGATGAGAATGTTGTTTGTATAATTTCAGGTGGTAATATAGACGTTAATACTTTAAATAGAATAATCGCAATAGGTCTAAATAAAAGTGGTAGACGTTTTTCATTTAACACAGATATACAAGACAAACCAGGAGGACTTTCTGAGCTTACTAGAATATTAAGTGGATTAGATGCAAACATTATAGCAGCAAATCTATCTTCAATAAATGAAATTGGTAGGTTAAATGCTCATATGATTTTAGAAACTTTTGACCATGAGCATATAGAAAAAATCAAAAAAGCCATAAGTGAAGGTGGTTTTGAAATTAAATAATAAATAAATTACAATAAAATATAAATAAATTACAATAAAATATAAATAAATTAAAAGCGACTAAATAATAGTATTTAGTCGCTTTATAGATTTAATCTTCAAACCAAGATTTCTGAGAAAGTAGTATAATAATTATTGTAACCAAGATAAACGTTGCTACAATTCCTGCTTCAGGACCAAAGTTTCCACCTGTTATAGTTTTATTCCCAACAGAATGGAGTTGGAAGATACTAGGTAGCTTCAAATCATTACCACTCACTTGAAAACCGTAAATACTTCCTTGAGCCCAGTTCCAAGCACTATGCCAACCAATGGCTCCCCATAAATCGTTTGATTTTATTACGTAAATTGCTAGTAATATACCAGCTAAAGCAATATTTATAGCTGCAATTATTGTAACTTCTCCAGAAGTGAAGTGTAGTACTGAAAAAAACAAAGATGTAACAATAATTGCTAGAACTTTGTTATACTTAGCGCCTATACTAGTTAGCATCCATCCTCTTGAAAATATTTCTTCAGTTCCACTTTGAACAATCCAAGCAAAGATTACAAGAATAACTGGTCCTATAGCTGGGACACCTCGCAAAAGAGATGTATCAGGATTTTCAGCAATATTTCCTGTAACTAAAAGAACGACAGTTACAATTGTAAATGATAAAAATCCAAGTAAAAAACCCAAAATAAACTTAATAAAAAATTTATTTTTTCTAAAACCAATACTAGTTAATGATCTTCCTTCAATTGCCTTAATTACCCCAAAAACTAAAATAGCAATAGGTAAAAAACCAAGGGTGTGTGCAAAAATCATATTCCAAAAGTTGTCACTAGTTAATGATGGGGGCATTAAAGAAATTAATACAAAACCAATAGCAGAGCCTACAAAAATTATTAATAGGCCTAAAACCAGAACTATAAAAATATTTAGTAATCTTTTTCCTTGTGTTGCTTCTTCTATAATACTGAGTTTTTTCATAAGAAAATTTCCTTTCAATAAATTTATATTTACTGATTTATTATAGAGTAGTTATTTAAGTATTACAATATAATCAAATCTTACAATATATTAATAATGTATTTTAATAGTTTTCACAAAAAAATAAATATTATAATAGCTGCCTATATCTTGTATAAAAATCATAAAAAGATAAGATGATATATAGTCAAATACCGTTGTTTATGGTATATTATAATTCGTTGTTTAAATTGAGTTGAAATATATGTAATTGTTAAGGAAAGGAATACCATGGAAATACTTAGATTTAAAAAAGACGAATTTAATATGAAAAATTTCATACGTTACTATAATGAAAATATAGAGGAATTACTTTTTAATTATCCTCATTATATATCAAGGGTTTGTTTAGTAGATAGAGATTATATGGACGTAATTATATTTGATGAGGATTACGAAAATATAAATGAGGAAAAAGATTATGAAGAGTTATTATATAATGGAGAGTATGCACTTCATTTTGTTGTTGGAAAAACTTATGAAGGAGCAGAAAAAATAGAACTTATTAATGGTGAAAAATACGTATTAAATCACTATATGGATGATATTTATGAAGATGAGAACACTGTAAAGGATATAGGCGATTTAAGTTTGAATGTGGATAATTTAGTTGGGTTATTATTTGATTTAGAGGAAAAAGAAGTAGTGGTTCATCCAGTAGATTTTGAACATGGAGGAGAAATTTCTCAACCTAGAATAAGAAACGTTGATTATTGTGGAGACTTGGAAGAAAAATTAGTAAAAATTTTAGATGAATTCTTAAACCAATAATTTAAAGGACAGCTATATAGCTGTCCTTTGTTTATTTCATGCCTAAAACAAAGTTAAAAATCTTAACTCTGTATAAAATTTCATAAACAATAAATGTTAAAACTGCTGAAAGAATTATTATTAGTCCTATGGATAAATCAGTTGATTTAACTGTAGGAACAATTAAAATTGCAAGAACTAATAAAATAGGTTGATGAATAATATAAATTGGAAAAGTACGCTTATTCAAAAACCTTAAAAGTTTATTATTTTTATTTAAATGAACACTACTAAAACCTGTAACTGTACAAATTGCAGATATTAAAACACTGTTTTTCAAAATACTATCAACAATCCACACTGTTATATTACTATCTTCTGGTCTAAGCAATAATGTATAAGCTACACCACAAATTCCAAAAAAAGCAAGAGCAGTTAAATACTGAAAGCGATGACTTATTAATTTTTCCAAAATTGTATCATCTTCATAAACAATATAACCTAGCAAGAAAACTAATAAACATCCTACTATGCTTTTTCCCATTATACTTGGAAACAAGTCGCTACACATTCCAAGGATCAATAAAAATAGAAAACTAAATTTATTTACAAAAGTCTTTTTTAAGAAATGAACTATCTTTATTCCTTTTTCCTTTTTAAAAACTAATGATAAAATAATTCCACCCAATATGGAAACAACAAATAAATATAGTATAAACCATAAGTGAGCAGGGGTAAAACCTCCATCATAGCCTGTAAAATCAGTTACGTGTGAAAAAAAGAAACCTAAGTGACCAAAATAATTCAAGTTTACTTCACCACGCCAAATTCTTGCCAAATAAGTTTGTGGAGGTACTAAAAATATAAGCCCAAATATAAGTGGTACAAGAAGCTTTTTAATTCTTTCTACTATATATTCCTTCATACTTCTACGTTCAAAGGAAAAATATGTGGAAGCTCCTGCAAGGAAAAATAGCATAGGCATATACCATGTAAATAGTAATAAAATTATTATGTTTGCAAAAAAGTTTTTTTCTTGTGAAATAATATAAAAATCCCCAAATTTACAAAATATAACGCAAGTATGATAAACAAAAAGCATTAGTATGCTTATGTTTCTAATCCAGTCTATTTCATATCTTCTCATCCAGTCCTCCAAATTTATAATAAGTTACAATATATTCTTCATATTTATTTTACTTTACCATAAATTTAGTCACATGTATTTATAAATTAATAAAAATAAATTAGAAAATATTAAAGCTGAAAGATAATTCTTCCAGCCATTTTATTTATCCAATTTTAACAATATTTAAACTTGCAGGGCATTCTTCATTGGAAAAACTAGTAATAGTTTTGCTATTAGAAAAGCTATTATTTTTTAATTGAAGAATAGTATTTTCACAGATATAAACTATATCATCACCAATATTTTATTATAGTCATTAAATTCTTCTTTCATTGACGTTACACCCCCTAGTATATTTTATGATGAGCTTTCAAAAAGAGTTACAAAATATGATTTATAAACGATAATATTTGAGATAAGTATTAAAATCCCAATTTTTCAAGAAGGATTTAGCTGAAGAGTATCCAGATTTATATAAAGCTTTGATTTGTTCATTAGATATATCAAAATTTGTAGTATCAATACCTAATGTTGGAATATTCACAATTCTAATTGCATCACAATCTTTAAAATATATTTCCTCACTTGTTGCAAGACTTGTTTCTATTACATCTATTGAATAGGGAATAAACCCATTTTGATTATTACTAGGTTTTTCAACATCATTATACAAATTCAAACCAAATGTAGGCCATCTTGGCTTGCGTTTTACATCGAAAATCCAAATAGGGAAGTTACTCAAAAGTCCGCCATCAACAATATAACAAGGAGTTTTTCCACTATATAAAATTACTGGCTCAAAGAAAAATGGTATACTAAGGCTCATTCTAACAGCTTTTGCTATCTCAAAATCAAGTGGATTTATATTGTATTCAACTAAGTCATCAGGCAAGGTAATTAATTTATGGCGGGTAACATCTGTTGCAATAACTTTTAATTTGCTTTCACCATTTACATAAATATCTCTAAAATATTTTTTACCTTTCTTTTCGAATTTTTCTGTTAAAAAATTTTCTATATAATTTCCTGCATGTAGGCCCTTGGAAACAAATAGAGAAGCGATAGGTCCAAACAAGGGAATAGATTGCAAATTATTTTTATCTGCAAACTTATTATAATCCAAGTAAAACATAATATTTCTTATTTCACTGGCACTATAACCAACAGCTACCAAGGAAGCAACAATTGCTCCAACAGATGTACCAGCAGTTCTTTTCCATACATAACCTTCTTCTTCAAAAAAACAAAGAGCACCCACAAGGGCTATTCCTTTAACACCTCCACCTTTACACACTAAATCTGCATACATTTTTATTCACCACCAATATTAAATTAGTACCTATAGAATTTGGTACAATACATAATATGTAGATTAGTATAAAGATGATAAATATTATAATGAAAGTATTAAAAATTCTTGGAGAAGCTTTGTATTAATTTTTATGCATATTACATAATAATTCCTAGTAGGATATAATATTACTTACATTTAAAATATAATAATCTGTAATACATATTTATTACTGTTAAATTTAACAACTTTCTGTATACTTTAGTTAATTGGTTAACAAAATAAAAAATAAAAAAGGAATTATTTATCAGAAACAGAATATTATATATAAACCTAGTTATTTTAACTATTGAACAGATATTAAAATGTGTGAAATCCCCCACATTCTAATACAATTATAATAATTTAGCACCTTATGCACCTATGCATTTGGTGCTTTTTTCTATATTTTTTTAACAAGTAATTATATAATTATCTTTTGGAAGATATAAAGAATCAATATGGAATAAGTTCCTATGTGAAAAATCTAATAGAAAGGGATATGGAAATAAGAAAAACAAAAACAGGCTCATAATTTATGAGCCTGTTTTAGAAATATAATAATACAAGGAGAAATAATTTAAAAATAGTAAATATTGTATGAAGTACCATTAATAAATTACTTACTAGTAATTGTAGTCTAATTTTTAACAATTCACAATAAGATTAATTGTTAAAAATTAAAAAAAATCTGTTCTTTTAATGTTTTAGTACCCTGAATCCTAGTATCTAACTGATTTAGTTCATATATAAATATATTTTCTATTTTGTTTATATTATAACTATTATCAATTATTATTGTATTTTTATCTTCTAGTAATTTCATATTCCCACTTCTACATCTACAATTCATACTATTATGTTTATAGCAACAAATTATTTTATTTTGATTTTTTGCAAAATTTACAGTATGCATAGTTCCACTATTGGTGTCACATTCTACAACTATTACACCTAAAGAGAGAGCACTTTGTAAACGGTCCCTTTCTACAAAATTATTTTTGTAAGGTTTTTCCAGAGGAAAATACTCACTCACAATACATCCATTATTGTAAAGTATTTCTTCACATAAAAGCTTATAATCAGATGGATAAATATTTGATATTCCACTAGGTAAAACTGCTACTGTCTTATTGTGATTTTTTACCGTAGAGATATGTGCATTATAGTCTATCCCATGAGCCAAACCACTGACAATTATATAATTTTTATTTGAAAATATTTCAGCAAGATTTCTAGTTATTTTTTTGCTTTCTAATGTGGGACGTCGAGTTCCTATAATTGCTACGGATTTATTTTCAATAATACAAGACTTATTTCCTTTATAAAATATAATTACAGGGTTATTTTCAATAACTTTAAGTTTTATAGGAAAATCTTCGTCCAAAATGGTCATTATTTTTATATTATTTTTTTCACAATAATTAATAATACTTAAACTTTTATTTTTTGCCAATATTACATCTTGTATGTTTAAATTTAATTTATAATTTGGAAGGTTTTTAATAATAAAATTAAAAATCTCAAAAGAATCAATAGATGATGGCAAAGGGTTAAGTATTAATTTATTAATTGTTTTTTTACCAATTTTATTTATATTAAGTAAAGTTAAAATTAATTCTGTTTTTGACATAATAACACTCCTATTAAATTAGTTTCTCAAATTAACATAAATTTTAATAGGAAATGATTTCATTTATATTAAGTTCTATTATTAACTATTGTTGATACTACACTTAATATACCTGCCAAAATATCATTGGATACATCATTTATCTTTATAAATGGTTTTGGAGGTTCTTTATATTTCCCTAAACTTTTTCCCATAATTATAATATCATGCCATTCGCCTAGTTTATAACCACAATTTGAATATAATCCTAGTTTTTTAAAACCAAAGAATTCATGAAATTTAATACTACTATCATTTGGACTAGTTATTTTACAATAAACATTTTTTATATTTTGGTGAGCTAAAATTTGCAAAATACAAGTATATAATCCTCTGCCAACACCTCTATGAGTGTATTTCTTGTCAACATAAATAGAAAGCTCCACATTCCAATTATAAGCATCTCGCACCATATATCTATTAGCATATGCATACCCTATAACTTGATTATTTAATTCACACACAATATAAGGATAATTTTCTTTTGTTTTTTCAATTCTACTACGGATTTCATCAATGGTAGGTACTGCGTACTCAAATGTTATTGATGTGCTAATTACATAAGGTGCGTAAATTTTTAAAATTGCTTTTGCATCATTTTTCTCGGCAAATCTTATAACAAATTCATTCATATATACACCTTCTTATATATTATTTAATAAAAGTGTAGTGAATTATAATAGAATAAGCAATAAGAATGGAAGAAAATAAAAAAATCTCGTAATAAAAATAGTTTTATTACGAGATTTTATAGATATTTGTCTAATTATACATATTATGTTGATTCATATAATTATAAATTTGTTCTCCGTGTTCTTGTTCTTCTTTTTGAATATGATTTAAAACTTGTCTAATATTTTTATCTTTAAATTCAAAGATAGCAGTATTATATGTAGCAGAAACATATTTTTCAGTAGACAAAGTGTCTTGACATAACATTTTGTCATTTTCATCATATGAACTGCTAGATACATTATTTCCTATATTAGGCATTGAAAGTGTGCTATTTTGCTGCATTTGTTGATTTTGTTGATTTTGATTGCTTTGACCACCAGAATTAACATTTGGTACTGTACCACTTAATATTTGATTAATAGAATCTAAGTGTTGTTGCTCTTTTTTAGCCAAAGAAGAAAATAATTGTTTTAGTTCTTGGCACTTAGCTCTGTTTGAATAATCATTATACTTTGAAACACATAAAGTTTCATGACTTTTCTCATCTTCTAGTAAAAGTCTTTCTTTTGTAGTTAAATTTACCATAATACCACCTCCACTTTTAGTTTGTATAATTAAGAAAAATTTATTCTACTTATATCATAATAATTACTTTCATAATAAAATTTATTATTTTATAGTATAAAATAATTACATAAGGATATAATTAAAGATGTAAAACCTTTATTTTTTATTCTTGATTTTATTTATATTCTCGGTTTCTAATTAAGATATTGCATAAAAAGACTAAGTAATAATATTACTTAGTCTTTTTTCGTTGTAGCAAATGCTAAATATTCTTGTAGTAATAATATCTATCTAAAATAATATAAAAAATATGTCGTTTATAGTAACAAAAACTTATTATTCTTAATAATATAGACTATAAGTGATTACAAAAATCAAAACTAAATTGTAAAACTCTTCTTATTCTATAAAATAATAAGAGTACAAAATATAATTAATTGGATAATAAGATAATCACTTATTAAAGCTAGTACTTTCAAAATTACAATTCTATACAACCTAAGATAATAATTCATATAATAAACAGGCCATTAAACAAGAAAAGAATCTACTAAAAAGTAGATTCTTTTCCATATATATAATAAGGAAGTGATTAAATGGCAACTATTAAAGGTATTGATGTATCAAAACATAATGGAAATATTAATTGGAAGAAAGTAAAAGACGATGGTATAAAATTTGTTATTATTAGAGCAGGATATGGATCATCTACTGTAGACGAAAAATTTGAAGAATATATTAAAGGCGCTATTAAAGAAAATATTGATGTAGGAATATATTGGTTTAGCTACGCCATAAGTGAGGAGAAAGCTAAACTTGAGGCTGTTAAGTGTATGGAAGTAATTAACCCTTATAAGGATAAAATAACTTACCCTGTTTTTTATGATTTTGAGTATGATAGTGTAAATTATGCAAAAAAACAAGGAGTAAAAATAAATAAAACTAAGGCTACAGAATTCGCTTATGCCTTTTTGAAGGAAATTGAAAAAGGAGGATACATTCCTGGCCTTTATACAAACATAGATTTTTCCAACAATTATTTCTTTAAAAGCCTACAAAGAGATTATGATTTATGGATAGCTCAATATGCTTCAAGATGTTCCTATAGTGAGCCCCATGTAATGTGGCAATATAGTGAAAGTGGAAGAGTATCTGGAATCGATGGAGATGTGGATCTAGACTATTGCTATAAAAAATATTCAAGCAAAAGTGATAAAAATAATAATTCAAACAAAGATAAAAACAACCATATAAACATAAATAAAGATAAGGATAAAGAGGATAGTATATCTAAAATTTTAATTAAGTCATTACAAAATGCTTTAAATGAATCCTATAATTGTAATTTAGCTGAAGATGGAATATTTGGGCCTAAGACAAAAGCAGCTGTAGAAAAACATCCATTAAGCATAAAAAATAAAAGCAAAAAATTAGAACATACAAAATGGTTACAAAAAGCATTAAAAGAATTCGGTTATGATATTGCAATAGATGGATACTTTGGAAAGGACACACAGAAAGCCGTAGAAAAATATCAAAAAAAGAAAAATCTTACTGTTGATGGAATAGCAGGAATTAAAACACATGAATCTATAATATCCTACATTTAGTTTAAAGTACCAGGGTGTCTGGTACTTTTTTAACGTGCTATTTTAAAAAATAAAGTTCCTACACCTTAATATAAAAGTGTTTGATTATAACTAGTTCATTTTTATAAAATTCGTGATAATACACATTATAATGTCATTTTACATTTTATAACAATAAAATATAAAATGGTATTATATATCTAAAAATAGTATTTTTTAACTTACAAAATACTTTGAATTCAAACAGATTCTGTTATAAAATATTTATATACAAATGAAAAAAGAAAAAAATTGTTCTTTTTATGGGTGAAGAAAAGGGGAAAGATATGATTAAAATTTTAAATTCTTTATGTTATGCAATTATAGCAATGAACGAAGACAAGCAGATTCTATTTGTAAATAAGTTTCTTTTAGACTTACTCGGTGTTAATGAAGGGGATGTAATTGGTAAAAATGTTTTTGAAATAATTTCTATTAGCAGTCAACCTATTGATGATCTTATTGATACTGTTTCACAAAATAATAGGTTTCATTTTTGCGTAAAAACAAGAAAGAATCATCTTCAATCATTGTGGGGTAAAATTGTTGAAGATGATTTTAATGGAGAAAATGCTTATTTTATAATAGGTAAAAATCAATCTGAAAAACAATATAATAAAAAAGATCTAGAAGACTTATTAGATGTTATACAAACAGAATGTTGTATTAAAAACACCAAAGGAGAGTATATATATGTGAATCAACAATTTGCTAATAATTTAGGTTGTAAAAAAAGTGAAGTTATAGGAAAAACAAATCGAGATTTTTTCTGCAAAGAAGATTGGGCTTATATGGAAAAAAAAGAAAAAATGGTAATAGATAAGAAAAAAATAATTAATAATGAAAATGTATATCTTAATACAAATGAAAAAAAATGGTATAGCAATACCTTAGGCCCTATATTTGATGAAGATAATAATGTAAAATATATTGCAAGTTGCAAACTAGATATAACTCTTACAAAATTTCTAAATGATACACTACAAATTGCTCTTAATCAAATAACTCAAATTAGTAGTGACATAAGTATATTTGATATGGATAAAGAATATAGGTCATTAATTCAATATACTATAGAAAAATTAATGAATTTCTCAAAATCTGATGGTATTTCAGTAATATATTTTGATAAAAAAACTTCTAAGTTAAAAGTAATAGCTCAAAGCGGAGAAGTAATTGAATCATTTAAAGACGAAGATTGTGGAAGAGAGTTATATGAGCTTATATATAAATATGGTGAAGGAATGATACACTTAGATAAACTAAGAGACAATAATGATTTAGACTTGATAAATGAAAATTATATACCAGGTAAATTCTCAGCAATAGGTATTTATAATATGACTCTTGATAAAGATTATTCTGGTTTCATTATGTTAACATACAAAAAGGGACATGAAGATAGATGTATTCCCATAAATTATTTTAAAACCATATGCTCCTATATCTCAACAAACATAAATAACTGGAAAAAATGCAAAGATATTAAGGATGAGAGATCAAAAGTTGAAAAAATAAATAATTCTTTAATGCAATTTATAGACGTATCAGAAGATATGATTGCAACATGGAATTTAGATGGTAGTCCTATTTATAACAATTATCAAATTCTCAATATTTTAGGCTACGATACTATAAAAAATATGGATTTTTTTGACTTATTGCATCCTGATGATAGAGAACAAGTATATAATTTAATGTTTAATGAAGATCATGACTTTGGTTCTGTTACAAGTAGATTTAGATGTGGCAACAATACATATAAATGGATTGATTGGAGTTTTAAAATTTTAAAAGAAGAAAATATGTTTTTTTCAACAGGTAGAGATGTGAGTGAAAGAATCGCCAACGAAAAAAGAAAGTTATTACTTCAAAAGGCTAAGTGTATAGAGGAGATAAAGGATGAATTTTTATCAAATATAACTCACGAGTTTAGAACACCAATAAATATTATTATGTCAACTATTCAACTAATTAGTACAAGCTTAGAAAATAACACTTATAAACTAGGTAATTTGCATGAACATATAAAATACCTAAAAAGAAATTCAAATAGGCTACTTAGATTAGTTAATAATTTAATAGATATTACATATATAAAAAATGGGTATCACGAATTAAATCTACAAAACTACAATATAGTCGAATTAGTGGAAAATGTTTGTAATGCAGTGGTTGCAAATGAAGAAAATGATGATATCAATATTATTTTTGATACAGACTGTGAAGAAATAAATATGGCCTGTGATGCAGATGAAATTGAAAGAATTCTTTTAAACCTTTTATCTAATGCAATAAAATATAGTTTTACTAATGATCCAATTATAGTTAGTATAAAGTCAAATATGAGTAATGTTAAAATATCTGTAAAGGATCATGGTATTGGCATTCCAAAAGATTATTTAGACAGAGTCTTTGATAAGCTAACTAGAGTAGACAATAATTTGACAAGACATAATGAAGGAAGTGGAATAGGCCTTGCCATAGTTAAATCCTTAGTCAATTTACATGAGGGAGAGATAGAAGTTGAAAGTGAGCTAGGAAAAGGATCTAATTTTATAATTACGTTGCCAATTAGTTTAGTCACTGAAGAAAGTATAAACGTGAGAAAAATATCCGATTGCAAAAATAAAATTGAAAAGTGTGCTATGGAATTTTCAGATATTTATGAGTATAATTGCTGATAATTATAATTATATGTTAAAATAAAGAAAATGCTTTTAAGGAGAGACAACATGGAAGAAATGAATATACTTATAACAAATGAAGCAAAAAGAGAACTGGATAAACTTTTAGCTAATAGTAATAAAACTTGCATAAGAATTCTTACTAAATGTATAACAATGACCAGTGATGCAAAAGTTGATTTAGAACTTGATAACCCAAGTGATGATGATAACTTATATGAAGTGGATGGATATAAAATAATTATAAATAAAGTACTTGATTCCCAAATGAATTATATTACAATTTCATTTGGTGGTCTTTTAAGTCGTGGACGTTTCTGTGTTGATGCAGATTTCAATTTTTATTATTAATTTGAAAAGTATAAAAGTTTAAGGTTAACATCTTAGATTTTTATACTTTTTTATTTACAAAATTTTAATCCTATCTAATTAATAATGTCTTCAGATTATAAATTTACAAAGTCTTTACTTAGTAAGCTATAATATTAATATAGTTTTAAATAAGACAAAATTAAAAACAAATTACTAACAGGAGAGTGTTTATGTATTCCAAAGATATACAATTTGAAAAAATGACTAAAACACCCATACCCAAATTAGTTTCTTCTTTAGCAGTACCTACTATTATTAGTATGCTAATAACATCTCTCTATAATATGGCGGATACATATTTTGTTTCTCAGCTGGGAACAAGTGCTTCGGCAGCTACAGGTATTGTATTTTCTTTAATGGCAATTATACAAGCGGTCGCTTTTGCCATAGGCATAGGCTCTGGAAGTACAATTTCTAGAAAACTTGGTCAACAAAACAATGAATATGCTGATGTTTTAGGTTCTTCTGGTTTTATTACTTCCTTAATATTTGGATTTGCTTTATTAATATTTGGGAATATATTTATAGAACCACTGATGATTTTATTAGGGTCAACAGAAACAATTCTTCCATATGCTGTAAGTTATGCAAAATACATACTATTTGCAGCTCCTTTTATGACAGCCTCTTTTGCTTTAAACAATATGTTAAGAGCTGAAGGAAAAGCTAATTTTGCAATGGTAGGTATAGGAATTGGAGGTATTATAAATATAGTTTTAGATCCAATATGTATATTTTACTTTAATTTGGGTATTAGTGGTGCTGCTATAGCTACAGCAACAAGTCAATTTTTAGGTTTTATTATATTATTTTCATATTACTTAAAAGGAAAAACAATAGTTAAGTTTTCCATAAAGAAAGTATCAAAAGAAATAAATACATACTTAGTTATATTTAAAAATGGAATGCCTAGTTTTTTTAGGCAAGGCTTAGCAAGTATTGCCACTGTTGCTCTAAATTTTAATGCAGCTAATTATGGTGATTCAGCTGTTGCTGCCATGTCAATTGTTGGAAGAGTATTTATGCTAATATTTTGTGTTGTAGTAGGTTATGGTCAAGGTTACCAACCTGTGGTGGGATATAATTATGGTTCTAAAAATTTTACTAGAGTTAAAGAATCTTTTTTATTTACTTTAAAGATAGGAACAACAATAATGACAGTATTAGCTTTTATTGGATATATATTATCTCCACAAATAATGTCATGGTTTATTTCAGATTCGTCTGTTATTGAAATAGGAACAAGAGCTTTAAGATATCAATGCTTAGTAATGCCTCTTATGACCTTAGGAGTTATTTCAAATATGACATTTCAAGCAGTGGGTAAATCTTTACATGCTACTTTTTTAACCTCTTGTCGTCAAGGAATATTCTTTCTTCCACTGATTATAATTTTACCTAAAATATTATATTTAAAAGGAGTAGAAATTACTCAACCAATTTCAGATATACTTACTTTTATTATAAGTATTCCTTTTATATATAAATTTTTTAAAAACTTAAATATAAATACTGATGTACAATAATATGTTATAATATTTTTACTTATATGTATAATATTGGAGGTAAATTATGGACAAAAAACAATATGTGTGCCCAAAATGTGGAAATCAAACTTTTGAATCTGATCAGTTTCAGGCTACAGGAGGAAATTTTGCAAAAATATTTGATGTACAAAACAAAAAGTTTGTAACTATAAGTTGTAAAAAGTGTGGATTTACAGAACTTTACAAAGGAACATCTTCTGATGGTTGGAATATATTAGACTTTTTAATGGGATAATATAATAAAAACTCTAGGAGGTTTTTATGTCAAAACCAGTTGATCCAAATGCTAAATTAGCATTAAATCAAATGAAAATGGAGATTTCTAAAGAATTATTAAATGATTCTAATATGAAAAATGATTCTAACCCAATTGATAGCATAGGTTTAAGTGGTCGAGTAGGAGGCCAAATGAGTAAGAAGCTAGTTGAAATGGGCGAAAGAGAATTATTAAAAAGATATAATAAATAAAAAAAGACTGCATTAAAGCAGTCTTTTTCCTTATATTGTAATAAAATATTATATTGTAGTATAATAATTAATAGTTAAAAATTATAAATGAAATATATTATAGGAGAGAGTAAAATGTCAAATGTGATAAGTGCAAAATGGTTAAAGGAAAATTTAGAAAATGACAAATTAGTTATAGTAGATTGTAGATTTTCACTAATGGACAAAGAATATGGGAAAAGAAGTTATGACCAGTCTCATATTAAAAATGCTGTGAGAGTAGATATTGAAACTGAATTATCTGCACCTGTAAAAGAACATGGTGGAAGACACCCACTTCCAAGTGTAGAAGAGCTAAAAGCAACTTTTGAAGACAAAGGAATAAATAATGATTCAATAGTAGTAGCTTATGATGAAGGTGACTTAGCGGGACCTGCAAGACTTTGGTGGATACTAAAGTACTTAGGACATGATGAAGTCTATGTATTAAATGGTGGAATAAAAGCATTTGAAGAAATTGGTGGGGAAGTAACTAGTGAATATACTTCAGTAAAAAAAGGGAACTTTGATATAAATGTAAATGAAAACATGAGAGTCAATATGGAGTATGTAAAAGAAAGACTGCATAAAGACAATATTGTTATAGTAGATTGTAGAGAAAATGGAAGATACAATGGTGAATTTGAGCCAGTAGATAAAAAAGCTGGTCATATTCCAAGTGCTCATAATTATTTTTGGATGAATATTTTAAACAATCAAGACGATGAGTTAACTATGAAAAGTAGGGAAGAATTAAAAGAACTTTTCAGTAAACTAAACAATTACGATGAGGTAATAATTTACTGCGGATCTGGTATAACTGCAAGCCCTGTTAGTTTAGCTCTTAGTGAAGCTGATATTGATCATAAATTATATTCAGGAAGTTTTAGCGACTGGGTAAGCTACGAAGAAAATAAAGTAGATACCATATAAAATAAATAGATTTATCACTTTTGTAAACAATATAATAGAAATATATTTTTACAGAGGTGATAACTATGCATAATCTAGAAAAAACTAAAGAGATATTTCTCAGTGAGATACCTAATTTTAAAAAGCAATGTTTAAAACTTTTAAGTGGCGATCTTACTAAGATGGATTATAAAGGAATTTCAGGTGGATATGGTGTTTATGCTCAAAGAGATCAAAAATCCTTTATGATAAGACTTAGATTTTCAAGTGGAATTGTAACTATATCTCAACTACATAAGGTATATGAATTTGCAAAACAATATAATCTTGATGGTATACACTTTACAACTAGACAAGCAGTTCAACTACATGACTTAGATGTGGATGGAATTTGCAACATCATGGAAGAAGCCATAAAAAACAATATATTTACTCGCGGTGGTGGAGGAAACTTTCCAAGAAACGTTGGATTATCACCACTTTCAGGAGTGGACCCAGAGGAAGCTTTTGATGTTGCGCCTTATGCAGTAGCAACAGACAATCACTTTATGAGTAAAATCACTACTTATCATTTACCAAGAAAACTTAAAGTTTCTTATTCATCTTGTGAAATGGACGCTGCACATACTACAGTACAAGATTTAGGATTTTTAGCTGTAATAAAAGATAATAAACCATACTTCAAAGTTTTTGTTGGTGGAGGTCTTGGTAAAAATCCAAATGTTGGTCTAGAATTAGATGAACTAATTGAACCAAAAGATGCATTGTATTATGTTGAAGGTTTAACTAAACTATTTATGGATGAAGGAGATTATTCCAACAAGCATAAAGCAAGAGTTAGATATATGGTTTATAAACTTGGAGAAGAAGAATTTATAAAAAAATTCAAAGATTATGTATCTAAAGAAAAAGAAAACAACAACCTTAAGATTCAATTAGAAGATATAGAATATCCTACTGATGGTGGAGTAGAAACAAATGTTAAAGACTGTAGATTATTCCCACAAAAACAAAAGGGATACTATAGTGTCTATATTCATCCAATTGGAGGGCAATTAAAACTTGATGATTTAAATAAATTATTAAATACTTTAGATAGTTGTAAATATGCATCAATTAGGCTTGCTATGACAGAAGGTATATTTATTATAAATCTTGACGCAAAAGAAGCAGAGAATTTACTACAAATTAGTAAAGCATTTAGTGGATGCACTAGTATAGAAAAAAGCATTTCATGTATTGGTGTTCCAAGATGTCAAATGGGTATTCAAAACAGCCAAAAGATGTTACATGAAATTATTGACTACTTTAAAGAAAATTCTAAGGGAGATAACACTATACTTAATGCTATGCCAAGAATATATATATCAGGTTGTATGAACGCTTGTGGTGTACATCAAATAGGTGCAATAGGACTTACTGGTAAAAAGAAAAAAGTTGATGGTCAAATGTGTGATGCCTTTGAATTATTTGTAGATGGTGATTTTGAATATAAAAAGACAAGGCTAGGTAAATCATTAGGGGATTTTAAAACAAATGAAATTCCAAAAATGTTATTTGAAATTGGAGAAAAAGTAGCAAATAGTGAAATGGACTTTTACACATACTACGCAGCAAATGAAAAGGAAATAGAAAAAATAACGTCTAAATACAATATTTAATCTGAAAAACTGGTACATAACTTGTATCAGTTTTTTTTCGATTTTCTAAATTTAATTAAGTATAAAGTGCATAATATAAATATAATTTTAAAATATAATATTATGATGAGAGAGGATGAAAATGAATAAACATACAATAATTATAGGAGGGGGAATAGGAGGATTATGCAGTGGAATAAGACTTTTACATAAAGGTCATAAGGTAACTTTGTTGGAAAAAAACAAAAAAATTGGTGGTAAAGTAAATATACTGGAAAGTAATAATTTTAAATTTGATATGACTGCATCTATTATAATGACGCCTAAAATTTATACAGATTTATTTAAAGATGTAGGAAAAAATTATGAAGACTACTTTAAAATATATAAATTAGATCCTATTTATAAAGTATATTATGATGATAAAACAAGTTGTAATTATTATAGTGATACTAATAAAATGATTGATCAATTAGAAAGTTTACAAAAGGGATTATCCACTAATTTTTACAATTTTTTAGCAAAATCTTATGAAAAATACTTTATTAGCAAAGACAAGATACTTAATCAGCCCATGATAAATCTAAAAGAAATTATTAATTTTTCATTTATAAAAAATATGTGCAAAATTAACCCTATGTTATCAACCAATAATTATCTTAATAAGTTAATATATAACGAAAAGTTGAAAAACTATTTAATATTTACATCCATGTACATAGGTGTAAATCCTTACACAAATTCAAATATTTATACCTTAATACCGACCATATCTCACTTATATGGTATTTGGTATATAGAAGGAGGATTATATTCATACATAAAGGCTTTAGAAAAGCTGTTTATAGAACTTGGAGGACAAATAAAAACAAACTGCGAAGTTAAAAGCATAGTAATAGAAAAGAATGAAGTAAAAGGCGTAAAAATAAAAGATAAAATATTAAGTTGTGATTTAATAGTTTGTAATGCAGATTATCCCTATGCAATTAAAAATTTAATAAATGATGAGTTTTTAGATAACAAATACTCGAAAAAAAATTTAAATAGTATTGATTACTCTTGTTCTGTTTTTGTATTATATTTAGGATTAGATAAAATTTATCATAATTTAAATGTTCATAATATTTATATAAGTAAGGATTTTAAAAACAGTATAGAAGGACCTTTTAATGGGTATATCCCTAGTGACCCTTCATTATATATCTATTATCCTGGTGCAGTTGATGAGTCTTTTAAAGTTAATAATCACTCTTCTATGAATATTATGATTCGTGTGCCTAATTTGTCATTTAGTAATATTAATTACCATAATAATCAAATTGAAACATTAAAAAAATATATTATTAATAATCTAAAAAACATTAAAGGATTAGAAAATATAGAAAATCATATTATTTATGAAAACTATTTAACTCCTTTAGATCTTCATGGTAAATACAATTTATATTATGGTAATGCATTTGGCATAAGCCACAAAATAAGTCAAAGTGCATATTTTAGACCTCACCTTAAATCAAAAAAAGTCAGAGGCTTATATTTTATAGGTTCTTCAACACATCCTGGTAACGGTACATCGGTAGTTATAGATGGCAGTAAAGTATTATGTAAAATTATTGAAAACAATAAAAAATAAGTGTTTTGCAAAACAGCAAAACACTTATTTTTTATCCGCCAAGAGTAATATCTTGTTTATCATACCATTTTAAAGCATCATAAAAATCCTGTTCTTTAAAATCTGGCCACATATTGTCTACAACGTAAAAATCTGCATATACACATTGTATCGGTAAAAATCCACTAAGTCTTCGTCTTCCACCCCATCGAATAATCAAATCAATACGAGAAATTTCTCTAGATTTAAGATTATTCTCTACGTGTTTTCCAATAGGACAGAAATCTTTCTTATAGTTTAAATCCCAACTCCAACCATAGTGAATTAAGAAGTTTACTTTTATTCCGCCTTTTCCAAATTTTTTTCTTTCTTTTGTAAATGGTAAAAGCTGTGAAGGAAAAGTATCGCTAAAAGTATCTCCTACAACTAAAATTTCGCAGTCTTCTTTTGTTAAAAGCATAACCGATTCAACACAAGCTTTTATAAAAGCTTCTTTTTGAATAGTAGGTCTTTTTGTATTGTCCACTGTATAGCCATAGAAAGTAACTTCTTTAATATTTTCTCTTTGGCATAATTTAAAAAGTTGTAAACCTGGATTAACTCCATGATCATATCCTTTTTCTTTTGATAAATTATTACTAACAGCCCAGCGTCTATTACCATCTGGGATAATTCCTATATGTGTTGGTACTCTCATAAGGCCTCCATATGTATTTAAGTTATTTATTTATTCTTCCCCAAATAATAATAACTTAAACTTCAGACAGAAAAATCCCCATAAAGATGGGGATTTTTATCTGTATATATGTTTTAATGATTCTCCATGAGTCACCACACCGTTTATTATATAAAACGGAGAAAATATGTTCAAATATTAACTTATCTTTCCGATCAATTAAATAAATTAATATTTAGTGTTCCTATACTTATATATTATTGTAGATTGATAAAAATTACCACATATTTCATAAATATTTATAAAAACTTACGAAGGTCTTTTGAAAAGTTTTCTTCTATTTCAACTAAGTCATAGCACAAGCCTTTAATACCTTCCATTGCGCTACTATATTCATTTAAATACCTACAAATAGACTTTATACCCATATTACATCCTTCAGTCATTAAATCTGCAATTACCTTATCATGTTCTCCTTTAATAAGCTTCACATTAATTTTTACCCATGACATGGCTTTCGCCAAAGGACTGGGGTCTTTTTCTTCATCCTTAAATTTTTTCAATTCTTCTTGTATTTTTTCTTCTAATTTTTCATGGTCTTTTAGATATTTTTCCAATAGGGATTTTAGTTTTTTATTTTCAGTTTTATTTATCACTCTATTTATTCCATCAATACCCATCTTAGCTCCTGCATCACATTCTTTTAATAGATTTATAGTATCTTCATTTGGCATAAAATCACTCCTTATAAAATTATATTTTTATTATGCCTATAAAATTTTTTTATAATCATAAACTATTGATATTTCAATGATTTATCTAGATTCTTTTTACTTGTGTCATTGAAGTAGATCTATAACCGTAATATAATAAAGTTTATAATACTTAGAAACAGGTGAAAAAATGGACTTTAAAATAGTAAATGATATATTGATTGATAATACTGACAAACTAAGGTTGAGTAGAGGACAAGAGTATTATAAAGATGGATATGTACAAGAAATTAAATATAATAATCAAAATAAAATCTTAAATATTGATGGAAAAGTAGCTTCCGCTAACTATAACATCTTATATTATCCAGAAATTACTATAGACTTAAAAAATAAAGAAATAGTAAATACAATTTGTACTTGCGAAGACTATAGAAAAAGAAGTTCAAGTAACAATAATGTTATATGCAAACATATTGTAGCTTCATCTTTATATGTAATTAATTTATTAAAATCAGATGTAATTAGCAATTTAAAACAAACAACTATTGTATTAAAAAATGATAATAAAATAAAAAGAAATAAAAATTTTATTAATAAGGAATTATTAGATTACTTTAAAAGTAATGAAAGAGAAAAAGTCAAATTAGATGTTAGAGTAGAGTATGTTGGGGACAATAGTGTATCTTGTGACTTTAAGATAGGTATAGATAAGATGTACGTTATGAAAGATTTAAAGGAATTTGCTTACTCTAGACTTGAATCAAAGGATTTAATATTTGGGATAGATTTCCTATACAATCCAGTAAATAATTATTTTGAATATGAAGATGAAAAGATAGTTCAAATTATTGAAGAGTATGGAATGGATTTGTCATATAACTCACCACAGAAAAATTTCAAATATTTAACGGTTAAGGGTTCCAATATTAGAAGACTATTCGAAGCTCTTTCTTATAGAACATTTGATTTTAAATTTAGAAATATGTATTACAGCCCAAGTGTTATTGAAAGTAATATTCCAGTAGATATAAGCCTTGAATTAAATAACAATGAAGCCATACTAAAATGTGAAGATAAGCTTCCTTTTCCCCTATCATTAAAAGGTGATGTGGTATTTTACAAAGGAAATATATACTTGTTAAATAGTGAAAATGGTATATATTATAAAAAACTTTACTCTGTATTAAATGAGTTTAAAGAAGTAAGCTTCCCACTTGAAAATGTAAGTCAAGTATTAAGTGACATGATACCTAAAATAGAAAAAATCTGTGATAAAGTAATTGTAGATGAAAAAATAAAAGACAATATTTCTAAAGACTTAAAAATAAAATACTTCTTTGATTTGGAAAATAGCAATGTAACTTGCAAAATAGTTTTCTCCTATGATGAAGACAATAATAAATTTATTATAAGGGACTTTGAAAAAGAGAATGAAGGAGTTTATAGATTATATTCAAACTTTTTTGAAAAAGAGAATGATAAATATATATTTAAAGGAAACGATAATCAACTATATGACTTTTTAAACAGAGATATTAATAGTCTTAAAAATATTGGTGAGGTATATTATTCTGATAAACTTAAAGAAAGAAAAATTCACAATTCTTCAACTTTTAGAGTTGGCCTTGGTGAAGAAATTAATCATTACCTAGATTTTAATTTTGAAATTGAGGGAGTAGATCCAAAAGAATATAAAAATATTATAAAAGCATTTAAAAATCAAAAAAAATTTTACAAATTAGGTGATGGAGACTTTATAAACTTAGAAGATAGTGAAACTAAAGAAATGTTTAAATTGATGGAGAGTTTAGGTTTTACTGATAATATAAAAAACATGAAAATACACTCAAGTAAAGCAATGTTTATTAATCATCTCCTTACGGAGAAAAAGCTACCATATATTTCTGGAATGGAAAATACAAATAATATTATTGAGAAATTTAGAAGTATTCAAAAACAAGAAGTCAAGATTCCAAAAGACCTTCATGCAACCCTACGGGATTACCAAGTTGATTCTCTTAACTGGTTTGAAACTTTAGATTATCTAGGTTTTGGTGGAATTTTAGCTGATGAAATGGGGCTAGGTAAAACAATACAAACAATTGCATTTTTACTAAATAAAAAAGATAAAAAAACTTTAATAGTAACTCCTACATCATTAATACACAACTGGAAAAGTGAATTTGAAAAATTTGCACCCTCTTTATCTGTGGGAATTAGTCATGGTTTGAAAAAAGACAGATTAGGCATAATTAAAAACATAAATGATTTTAATGTTATATTAACAACTTACGGTTCCCTTAGAAATGATATAGAAGAGTACGAAAAACTTGAATTTGATTATTGTATTATAGACGAAGCTCAAAACATAAAAAATCCTTTAGCTTCTTCTACTGATGCTGTAAAAGCCATAAAAGCAAGTAATAAATTTGCTTTAACTGGAACACCTATAGAAAATAACTTGATGGAACTTTGGTCTATATTTGATTTTATTATGCCTGGGTATTTATATAGTTTAACTAAATTTAATGCCATATTTATAAAAGATGTGAATCAAGTAGAAAATTTAAAAAGAATGATAAAACCATTTATACTTCGTAGAACAAAAGAACAAGTTATTAAAGAGCTTCCGCCTAAAATAGAAAAAGAGTTTTATGTTGAAATGGGCAAAACACAAAGAAATACCTACGGTATTTATGTGGAAGAAATAAAAAGAAAATTAGAAGAAAAAAAAGATGTAAAAAATAAGATCACCATATTTTCTTACCTTACAAAACTTAGACAACTATGCTTAGATCCAAGCATAATTGTGGAAGGATACAAGGGTAAAAGTGCAAAAACTGATACTTGTTTAGAAATAATAAAAGATTATATTGAAAAAGACAACAAAATTTTAGTTTTCTCTCAATTTACATCTGTTTTAAAAAACATAGGCAAAAAACTAAATAAAAATAAAATCAACTTTTATTATTTGGATGGAAGTACTCCTGCTAAGAATAGAATAACTTTAGTAGATAGCTTTAATAATAATGAAGAAATAAAGGTATTTTTAATATCACTTAAAGCTGGAGGAACCGGTTTAAATTTAACCTCTGCCAATACTGTAATTCACTTTGATCCATGGTGGAATCCATCTGTGCAAAATCAAGCAAGTGATAGAGCTCATAGAATCGGTCAAAAACAAGTAGTAGAAGTTATAAAATTAATTTCCAAAGGAACAATAGAAGAAAAAATAATGGAATTACAACAAAAAAAATCAGAATTAATTCATGATATGCTTGATGGAAACCTAAACAATACTAATATACTAAGTAGTTTGTCAGAAGAAGAATTAATTGATTTAATAAAATAAATTAAGTATAATGAAATAACAAATCTTATTCAAAAGGAAAAATAATAATGAGAAATATAAAAATGATAGTACAATACGATGGAAGTAACTTTAAAGGATTCCAAAGATTAAAAGACAATGACAATACTGTACAAGGGAAAATAGAAGATGTTCTTTGTAAACTTACAAATGAAAATGTTGAAATAACAGGTTCTGGAAGAACAGATATGGGTGTTCATGCCATGGGTCAAGTTGTAAACTTTAAAACTGACTGCAATGATTCAGTTGAAAAAATACAAAAATATTTATATAAGTATTTACCTGAATCTATAGTTATAAAAAGTATCGAAGAGGTTGAAGATAGATTTCACTCTAGATACAATGCCAAATCTAAAGTTTATTTATACAAAATAGATAACAATAAGTTCCACAATCCATTTTTCAGAAAATACTCAGCTCATATAAGTAAAAAATTAAACCTAGATCTTATGAAAGAAGCTAGCAATTATTTAATTGGAGAACATGATTTTTCCAGCTTCGCTTCTTCAAAATCAAAAAAGAAAAGTCATGTTAGAATAATTGAATCTATTGATATAGTAGAAAAAGATAACATGATTGAAATATATGTTAAAGGTGATGGATTCTTATATAACATGGTAAGAATAATTGTTGGAACTTTAATAGATGCAGGACTTGGCAAACTAAATCCTATGGATATAAAAGAAATTTTAGAAGCTAAAGATAGAAAAGTAGCTCCAGAAACAGCACCAGCAAAAGGTCTATATTTATTTAAAGTTCAATATTAATTCTATGGGGGAATGTATTTGAATAATTTAATTATAAAAAATGGAAGTGAAAAAGATTCTGATTATATAATTGAAAAACTAGTAGAATATAATTTATCAAAAGTGCCACAAACACAAGAAATAGCTTATGTATGGCTAAATAAAATAATAGAAAATGATAATAAAGAAATAGTTGGGGGAATTCTTGCCAAAATGTATTGCTGGAATGTAATTTACATTGATGCACTTTGGATTGATGAAAACTACAGAGGTTGTGGTCTTGGAGAAAAATTACTATTTGCAATAGAAAAAATAGCTAAAGAAGAAAAATGTAATTTAATTCATTTAGATACTTTTGACTTTCAAGCTAAGGATTTTTATACAAAAAATGGCTATGAAATATTTGGTGTTTTAGATGAATGTCCTAAAAACCACAAAAGATACTTTTTAAAAAAATCTTTACAATAGTTGACAATGATTAGAAATTCAACTATCATTTAAACATATTAATTGAATATACAAAATTCAGTGAAAAAGAGAAGTAACTTAAAGACCATATTTACAGAGAATTGGGGATGGTGGAAGCCTAATAATATACTTTAAGTGAATAGAGCTTTGGAGAAGATTATCTGAAATAACAGTAGGATAATAGGTAGCCTTGCCTTAAAAGGAAGAGTGAATAAAATTCTAATTGTCTCATTTACGTCTAGTGAATTTGAGCAACGGAGTTTCCTGAAGTGTTAGCAAAATGATTCGCCAACACATTGATCAAAGGAATCTCGTTGGCGATATGAACACAAGTGAATTTTATTAATTAGAGTGGTAACGCGGTAAATTCGTCTCTTGGTTAAATCCAAGGGACTTTTTTTATTGTAAAAATCAATAATTGGAAGAATAAGGGGGAAATAACTATGAAAGAAAAAGTAGTGCTAGCATATTCAGGTGGATTAGATACATCTATAATAATACCATGGCTTAAAGAAAACTATGATATTGATGTAATTGCTGTGTGTGCCAACGTAGGCCAAGATGATAACATGGATGAAATACACAATAAGGCTATTTTAAGCGGTGCCATAAAAGCTTATTGTGAAGATTTAAAAGAAGAGTTTATAACTACGACAATTTATGCTGCCATAAAAGCGGAGACAAAGTATGAAGGAAGATATTTACTTGGCACAGCTTTGGCAAGACCAATAATAGCTAAAAAATTAGTTGAGATAGCTCATAAAGAAGGTGCTAAGTATATTTGTCATGGATGTACAGGAAAAGGTAATGATCAAGTTCGTTTTGAAGGTACTATAGCAGCCCTTGACCCATCAATAAAAGTTATAGCACCTTGGAGAATATGGGATATAAAATCTAGAGAAGATGCCATAGATTATGCACAGTCACACAATATACAAGTAGTAGCTACAAAAGAAAAAATTTATTCTGTTGATGATAACTTATTTCATGTGTCAACTGAAGGCGGAGATATAGAATGCTTACAAAATGAACATAAAGAAGATATTTATAAGAAAACTCAATCACCAGAAACTGCTTGTGATACAGCTGAATATGTAGAGATATATTTTGACAAAGGTATACCTAAGAAAGTTAACAATAAAGAATTATCTCCAGTTGAATTATTAGAAACTTTAGACAAATTAGGATGTAAGCATGGTATAGGTATAGTAGAAATATTAGAAAATAGATTAGTTGGAATGAAATCTAGAGGAATATATGAAACTCCAGGAGGAGAACTTTTATATACTGCACATAACTACCTAGAAAGTGCCACACTAGACAAAGATTCTCTTCATCTAAAACAAAGATTGTCATTAGAGTATGCTGATTTGATATACAATGGTAAATGGTATTCAAAAGCATGTAGTGCAATAACAGCGTTTATGGACGAAACTCAAGAGAATGTAACAGGATCAGTAAAACTTAAATTATATAAAGGCAATATAAAGCCTGCTGGAATATTTACTGAAAATGCATTATATGATGAAAGTATATCTTCATTTGGCGATAGTGAGTTATACGACCATAAAGATGCTGAAGGTTTTATAAATTTATTTACACTTCCACTTAAAATCAATGCCATGAAAAATAAGTAATATATATTATAAACAAAAAACTCTACTTAATTTAATAAGTAGAGTTTTCATTTTATTAATCTTTTAAACTAAGATATTGCACTTAACTTCTCTTTATTTTTATTTATTTTATAATTGTATGACATCTTTAATAATATAGGTGATAATATGGTTGTAGCTATAACAACAATTAAAATAGGTGCTAAAACAGTAGTGTTAATTAATCCTGCACTAAAACCTTTATTAGCAACAATTAAAGCAACTTCTCCTCTAGATACCATCCCAAAGCCAACTTGTAATGATTCTCTATTAGAGTAATTAAACAACTTACATCCTAAACCACAACCTACTATTTTTGATAAAACAGCTACAATGGTAAGTATAACAGCAAATAATATTATCATTGGAGTCATTTTAGGTAATACTAGTTTTAAACCTATGCTAGCAAAAAATATTGGAGATAAAAGTGCATAGGATACTGTATCTAATTTATCTTCAATATAATACTTCTTACTTAATGGTGACAAAGTAAGACCTGCTATAAAAGCACCTGTTATATCTGCCACACCAAAATATGTTTCTGATATATAGGATAAAAGCAAACAAAATGCAAATGCCGCTATTACATAACGCCTTTTATGTTTGGCATCTTTATCAAGCCAATTTTTAAATATAAAATAAAATATACCACTGGCAATTGCAGCAAATATAAAAAAGCAAAATATCTTTAACAAAACTGCAAAAATATTTACATCAGGATTTGCAAAACTAATAACTATTGTAAGTGCAACAATTCCAAGGATATCATCAATAATTGCAGCACCTAATATGGTATTTCCTACTTTTGAATTTAACTTCCCCATCTCCTTCAGTGTCTCAACAGTAATACTAACTGAAGTTGCTGTAAGAATAGTACCTATAAATATATTTTGAAGAAATGCATTTGAATTAGCTTCAAATGGTATTAATCCATGACGATTAAAATACATTGCAACAAAAAATCCACCTGTGAGTGGAACTATAATCCCTAAAATAGCTGTCACTAAAGAAGCTTTTCCAGACTGTTTTAATTCGCTTATATCTGTTTCTAACCCTGCAAAAAACATTAAGAGTATTACTCCTATCTCAGCTAACTGAGTTAAAAACTCCGTTTCATGAACAATGTTTAATACTGCTGGCCCTAAAATTAAACCAGCAAATAAGGCTCCAACTACTTGAGGCATTTGACACCTCCTAGAAATTAAGCCAAATAATTTTGTAGAAATTAGAATTAAAGCAATATCTAATATGTAACTATATGATTCCATAATACGTCCCCTTTTCTAAAATAATTAAATATTAAGTATCCCTCAATATCATCATCTTAGTATATAAAAGGTAATATATCAACATTAATAAAATTTTAACTAATTTATGATAATTGTTTAAAATAATAAACTTAATTTAAAAAATTCAAATTTGTATTTTATAAAATTAAAGTAAGTATAACTTAATTTTGTTAATAATTCTATAAGGATAAGCAAGTGATTAAAGGATTTTTTTTTGTATTATAGGAAATAATAATTTTAGAATTGTAATAAATACTTACATTATTTATAGATAAAAATTTCATATAAAATCTATACTTAATATAATTAAACATAGCGGAGGTAGATTTATGACATTAAAAAAATTAATTGCAATAACTATGGTAACATCTATGTTGACTGCCTGTATGACAGGATGTACAACTAAAAAAGACAATTCTACTACTAATAACAACTCTGAGAAAAAAGAATACACTATATCAATGATTACAGATGTTGCTGGTGTAAATGACCACTCATTTAACCAAAGCGCTTGGGAAGGATTACAAAAAGCAGAAAAAGATTTAGGTGTTAAAGTTAAATATTTGGAATCAAAACAAGATGCAGATTACTCTACGAATGTGGAGACTCTTGTAGATAATGGGACTGATTTAATAATAGGTGTTGGATCAAAACTAGCTCCAACAATTGAACAAGCAGCTAAGGATTATCCTGAACAAAAATTTGTACTTGTTGATGAAACATTTAAAGAAATACCTTCTAATGTGGAATCAATTTTATTTAAGGCTGAACAATCCGCATATCTAGTTGGTTTAATAGCTGGGAAAATGACAAAAACAAATAATGTTGGATTTATTGGTGGAATGGATATGTCTGTTATAAATACATTCAAATACGGTTATATGGCCGGTGTAAAAACAGCAAACTCAAAATGTAAATTACAAAGTCAATATGCAAACTCATTTTCTGATCAAGCAAAAGGAAAAGCAATATCAAACCAAATGATATCAAATGGTGCTGATGTAATATTTATAGCTGGCGGTGATGTGGGAACTGGTGCCATAGAAGCTATCAAAGAATCAAATAAATATGCTATTGGTGTAGATAGAGACCAAAGTGATTTAGCCCCAGACAATGTTTTAACTTCCGCTATAAAAAGAGTAGATATTGGAGTATACGAAACAGCAAAAAGATTTATAGAAAATAAATTTGAAGGCGGAAAAGAAACAACTTATGGACTTAAAGAAAATGCTGTTGGTATACCTGATTCAACATCTAAATTAGTTCCACAAGATGTTTTAGATTATGTTGATGAAGAAATTAAAAAATTAGAAAGTGGAGATGTTGTAGCTCCTAAAAATGAAACTGAGTATAATAAATATCTTAATACTTTAAAATAAATGGAGTTCCTTAATAAAAAAGAGTAGAGAAATCTACTTTTTTTTGTTTTTAAAAAACTTAAAATCTATTTAAAACAAGAAATATATATCAATTAAAAAATATGTAGATACAATAAGAAATTTTGTATAATATTAATTATAAGCAATATATTAATTTTGGAGGTATTTATGTACAGTTTTACAAATGATTATAGCGAAGGTGCACACGAAAGTATACTAAAAGCACTTTTAGATAGTAACCTAAAACAAAGTTCAGGCTATGGTCTTGATGAATATAGTGAAAAAGCAAAGGATATACTAAAAAATGTGCTTAAAAGTGAAAAAATAGATATTCACTTTATACCAGGCGGGACTCAAGTTAACTTAATATGTATATCTTCTTTCTTAAAACAATACGAAGCTGCCATTGCTGCAGATACAGGACATATTGCAGTACACGAAACGGGAGCAATAGAAGCTTGCGGTCACAAAGTTATTACAGCACCTAGTAATGATGGAAAATTAACAGTAGATAAAATAGAAAAAATATTAAAGATACATACTGATGAGCATATGGTTAAGCCAAAACTAGTATACATATCTAACGCAACAGAGATTGGAACAATATACAAAAAACAAGAATTAATAGATTTATATACATATTGTAGAGAAAAGAATTTGTTATTCTTTATAGATGGAGCTAGAATGGGTTCAGCAATAACTAGTGAAGAAAATGATTTGCAACTTTGTGATTTAGTTAACCTTTGTGATGCATTTTACATAGGTGCAACTAAGAATGGAGCATTATTTGGTGAAGCCCTTGTTATTTGCAATGACTCACTAAAAGAAGATTTTAGATATAATATAAAACAAAAAGGTGCTTTACTTGCAAAGGGAAGACTTCTTGGAATTCAGTTTGTAGAATTGTTTAAAGATGATTTATTCTTCAATTTAGCAAAACATGCCAATGAAATGGCGGCTTTAATTCAAGATGCATTAATTGAAGAAAACTATAAATTATTAATTAAATCACCTACTAATCAAATATTCCCTATACTACCTAATTCATCTATAGAAAAATTAAGAGAGAAGTATTCATTTAATACATGGGAAGAATACGATGAAAATCATACAGTTATCAGACTTGTTACTTCATGGGCAACAGAAAAAGATAAAGTATTAGATTTTATAAATGACTTAAGAAACTTATAATAATAATCTTAGATTAGAAAGGAATGTTTACAATGCTTGAACTAAAGAATATATCTTTTAAAGTTAAAGCTTTAGATAGTAATGAAGAAATTACCATTTTAGATAATGTAAGCTTTAAAGTTGACTTTGGAAAGATGTTAGTTATAACAGGTCCAAATGGTGGAGGAAAATCCACATTGGCAAAAATAATAATGGGAATAGAAAAACCAAGTAGTGGTCAAATTTTATTCGATGGTATTGATATAACAAATTTAAATATTACAGAAAGAGCAAAATTAGGTATAGGTTATGCCTTCCAACAACCACCTAGATTCAAAGGTGTAACTGTAGAAAAAATGTTACAATTAGCTTCTGGTAAAAATCTATCAGAAGAGTTATGTTGCGAATATTTATCTAAAGTAGGTCTTTGTTCTAGAGAATACTTAAAAAGAGATGTGGACAGCTCTTTATCTGGTGGAGAATTAAAAAGAATAGAGATAGCCTCATTAATGGCAAGAAATTCTATAATATCAATATACGATGAGCCAGAAGCAGGAATTGATTTATGGAGCTTCTCTATGCTTGTAGATACTTTTACAAATTTCAAAAAAAGCAGTAACCAAAGTGTTATCATAATATCTCATCAAGAAAGAATTATAGATTTAGCAGATGAATTAATAATAATTTCTGATGGAAAAATTCAAAATATAGGCACAAAATCTAAAGTTTTACCTTTACTACAAGGTGATATGAAAAATTGCCTATGTCAAATGAAGGAGGTAGCACTTACTCATGAGCGAGTTAATGATTAAAAACTTATTAAAAACTATAGCAGATATAACTGGAGAAGTTGATGGAGCATTCAATTTAAGAAGCAATGGATGCGGTGTAGAGAGAAGATCTAGTGAAAATATTATAATAACTCCTAAGGAAGATAAACCAGGAATTGACATAACAGTTAAACCTAACACTAAAAACGAAACTGTACATATACCTGTAATAATAACAGAAGATAATGTTAATGATTTAGTATATAACGACTTTTATATTGGAGAAAATGCAGATGTAACTATTGTGGCTGGATGTGGTATTCACAATGATGGATGCGGTACTAGTGAACACGATGGCATACATACTTTCCATATAGGTAAAAATGCTAAAATTAAATATGGAGAAAAACACTATGGTGAGGGAAGTTCTGAGAGTAAAAGAATATTAAACCCAACAACTATAGTACATATGGATGAAGATTCTTATTGTGAAATGAATATGACTCAAATAGAAGGAGTTGATTCAACTAAAAGAGAAACAGAGGCATTTTTAGGAAAAGGAGCAAAGTTAATCATAAATGAAAAATTAATGACTCATGATGATCAAGTTGCTCATTCAAATGTGACATGTAATCTAAATGGAGAAGATTCCATATTACAAATTATATCTCGTTCTGTTGCCAAAGATGAATCTGTTCAAGTATTTCATCCAATAGCCATAGGAAATGATAACTGCAAAGCTCACGTTCAATGTGACTCTATAATTATGGATAAAGCTAAAGTAAGCTCTATTCCAGAAATTCAGGCTAATCATACTGATGCACAAATAGTTCATGAAGCTGCCATTGGTAGAATTAATAATGAACAATTACTAAAACTTGAAACCTTCGGCTTAAGTGAAGAAGAAGCTGAAGAAGTAATAGTAAATGCATTTTTAAGTTAATATATAAAGAGAAGTAACTAGTTTGCTTCTCTTTTTTTATATGAAATACATATATTGATCTAATTTATAATAAAAAATTATAAAAAAGTGCTGATTTTTACAAAAAAGAACAAACGTTCTTGTAACTAAAAAACAGCACTTAAATAATAATATTTTAATTAACTCTCCTTTTTAAATGTAGAATACTAATTATATTTTGGGATAAATTATTAATATAGTATGGATTACAAGGAGGAAAAAATGACTAAAGATAAGCATAAAAGAGAAGACGACAAAACTAGATACAACAGAAATGATAAGAAAAATCCACACTTCAAATTAGAACTTGGTGAAGAGTTAAATTTAGAACCTAGACTTAGACCTTCAAAAACAGGATCAGTAGCTCAAAATACAGCAAAACCTATTAGCTCTCACAAAAAACATCAAGATAAATAAGAACATATTACCTTATCTAAGAAAGAAGTGAAAGCTTCTTTCTTTTTTAACTATTTTGTCATATTTTAATTATAAATGTTTACAAAAATGTATACTAAAAATACTTAAATTTAATGGAAATTTTTCTTTAATAGTTCTATAATATTTTTTGAGGTTAGCTTTATAAATATAGTTGCTTTACTCAAACTTAAATTATGCAATATCAAAGGAGGGATTTTAATGGATATTGAAAGAATGACTGTTAGAGTTCAAAAAAGTTTAAATGAGGCTTACAATGAAGCTGTTAAGCATCACAACCAAATGGTTGATGTAATTCACTTATTTTCAGCTTTAGTAAATCAAGAAGACGGTTTAATTCCTAATATTTTAGAAAAAATGAATATATCTGTTACTGCTCTTAGAAGTAGCATTAATGAAGAATTAGACAAGCTTCCTCAAATTTATGGAGAAGGAATTAATTCTCAAGGTGTAACTGCATCTAGAAATATTGAAGAAGTATTAATAAAAGCAGAAGACATTTCAAAAGACTTTAAAGATTCCTACATAAGTGTGGAACATGTAATGCTTGCTATTATGGAAATGACTTCTATTTCAAACGTAAAAAAAATATTAAACATGTACAATATAAATAAAAATGATTTTCTTCAAGTTTTATCTGCAGTAAGAGGTAGTCAAAGAGTTGAAAGTCAAGATCCAGAAGGAACTTATGATGCTCTAGCTAAATTTGGTACAAACTTAGTAGAACTTGCTAAAAAACATAAACTAGATCCAGTTATAGGTAGAGACGAAGAAATAAGAAGAGTTATAAGAATTTTGTCTAGACGTACTAAAAACAATCCAGTACTTATAGGTGAACCTGGTGTTGGTAAAACTGCCATTGTAGAAGGTTTAGCTGAGCGAATAGTTAGAGGTGACGTGCCAGAAGGACTAAAAGATAAAATAATTTTCTCACTAGATATGGGAGCCTTAATAGCTGGGGCCAAATACAGAGGTGAGTTTGAAGAAAGACTAAAAGCAGTACTTAAAGAAGTACAAAGCGCTGAAGGAAAAATAATATTATTTATAGACGAAATACACACAATAGTTGGTGCTGGTAAAACAGAAGGTTCTATGGATGCAGGTAATTTAATAAAACCTATGCTTGCTCGTGGAGAACTTAACTGTATAGGTGCTACTACTTTTGATGAATACAGAAAATATATCGAAAAGGATAAAGCACTAGAGAGACGTTTCCAACCAGTAATAGCTGATGAACCTACGGTGGAAGATACAATCTCTATCCTTAGAGGTTTAAAGGAAAGATTTGAAATACACCATGGTGTTAGAATTCATGATAGTGCAATAGTTGTTGCAGCCAAACTTTCTAATAGATATATACAAGATAGATTCTTACCAGACAAGGCCATAGACCTAATAGATGAAGCTGGCGCCATGATAAGAAGTGAAATAGATTCTCTTCCTACGGAATTAGATATGGTAAGAAGAAGATTATTTACCCTGGAAACTGAAAGAGAAGCATTATTAAAAGAAAATGATGAAAAAAGTAAGCTAAGACTAGAAGAACTTCAAAGGGAAATTGCTGAACTTAAATCTAAGGATGACGAAATGACAGCGAAATACGAAAAGGAAAAAGGTTCAATCACAGAAATTAAAAATTTAAAATCAAAGCTGGATGCTGCTAAAGGCGATGTGGAAAAATATGAGAGAGAATACGATTTTAATAAAGTTGCTGAAATAAAATACGGCATAATCCCTGATTTAGAACAACAAATAAAAGAAGTAGAAGAAAAAATGAAATCAGGATATGACAATGCTCTACTAAAAGAAGAAGTAACAGAAAACGAAATTTCTGATATAGTCTCAAAATGGACAGGAATACCTGTTACAAAACTTGTTGAAGGTGAAAGAGAAAAACTTCTTAAATTAGAAGATGTACTTCATGAAAGAGTAATAGGACAAGATGAAGCTGTAACTGCCGTATCCAATGCAGTAATAAGAGCAAGAGCAGGGCTAAAAGACGAAAACAAACCAATTGGTTCATTTATATTCCTTGGACCTACTGGTGTTGGTAAAACAGAACTTGCCAAAACACTAGCTAAAACTTTATTTGACAGCGAAGAAAACATAATAAGAATAGATATGTCTGAATATATGGAAAAACACTCAGTATCTAGACTTGTGGGACCTCCTCCAGGATATGTAGGTTACGAAGAAGGCGGTCAATTAACAGAAGCTGTTAGACGAGCTCCTTATTCTGTTATTTTATTTGACGAAATAGAAAAAGCTCACGAAGATGTTTTCAATATGTTTTTACAAATCCTAGATGATGGTAGACTTACTGATAACAAAGGTAAAACTGTGGACTTTAAAAATACTATAATTATTATGACATCAAATATAGGAAGTAGCTATTTATTAGAAGATGAAGGCAAAATCACAGAAGCTACTAAAGATTTAGTAATGAATGAAATGAAAAGAAGATTCAAACCAGAGTTTTTAAATAGAGTAGATGATATTATTATGTTTAAGGCTCTTGATAAAGAAGAAATAAAAGAAATAATAGATATATTTGTTGAGTCTTTAGCTAATAGACTTCGAGATAAAGACATTAAAATAGAAATTACAGACAAAGCAAAAGAGATTATAGTTAAAGAAGGCTATGACCCAGTGTATGGTGCAAGACCGCTAAAAAGATATATTGGAAATACTCTAGAAACAATGATCGCAAGAAGAATGATTGCTGGGGAAATTTATAATGGATGTACTATAGTGGTTAATGGTGAAGATAATAATATAACTATAGAAGTTAAATAAAATTCATTTTAATAACTCAAACAATAGAAAGTTGAATAATTTTAATAAAGAATCCAAAGATATATTAACTATCTTTGGATTCTTTATTATGCTATAGAGTTATGACTTTACTTTTATTATAATCTAATGTAGCAGCAGCTTCATTAAAATGAATATATATATAATCTCTGTTCCGATAGTATTAAAATCCAAGAGATAGGAACAGATAGGAACACTTAAAAAGAAGAAAAACACTGCAAATCTTGTTCCGATGACATTGGAACAGGGCTGAGAACAGACATAGGAACAGTAAAAAATGAGCTAATCACTGGGTTTGAAGGTTTGTGTTCCGATTGTTCCGATATAGGACTCCAATTATTTAATATATAGATAAATAAGTACTTATATGTGTGTGCCCGCGCGTATAGGGTTTTTGGCACATCGGAACGGAACTTCGGAACAAGAGCTAATTTAGAAAAGATATGTGCTGTCTTTAGAATGATAATTATGAAAACCTCTATCATAGTAATTCAACATCTATGATAGAGGTTTTTAATTTAAAAGTTGCTATTTTAATAAAGAAGTAACTTCTCTTACATAATATAAATTTAATACATGAAGAGCTCTTGTGCAGCAAGTATACAGAAGCAATCTTTCATCTTCACTGTTATAATTTTTATTACTTACATCATATAGAAATACCACATCAAACTCAAGACCTTTAGCCAGATACGAAGGTATTACAACTATACCATTGGTAAAACTATCATCATCTTTTGTTATAGAACTTACATCTATATCATTTGATTTTAATAATTCATACAAATCTTCCGTTTGGCGAGCTGTTTTTGTGATAATACCAATAGATTCATAATTCTTTTCTTTGTAATTATTTATCTCTTTTATAAGTTCTTTATTCATATCATCTTTATTGTCAAAATTAACAACACTAGGCTCATCACCATGTCTTCCCACATATCCATCACTTAGATTTTTTTGTAGAAGCTTTCTTGAGAATTTAGTAATTTCCTCTGTTGAACGATAAGTTTTTGTTAAGTTTATTATACAAGTATCGTCCTTTGATATATTATAAATATTATTATAACTTCCCACATTCATAAATGAATTAATTGACTGATTTATATCTCCAAGTATAGTCATTTTTGCAGATTTGAAAAGTTGATAAAAAATTTCATATTGCAGTGGAGTATAGTCTTGAGCTTCATCTATAATCACATATTTAATTTGTGAAGTAATTGGAATATCGCCAAGTGCAACTTTTAAGTATAAAAGAGCAACTTGGTCTTCATAGTAAAGATTATTTACATTTAAATTCTCCATTGTGTAAGTTTTTATATGATTTATAAAATCACTATCATATTTATAACTTAATTTATTTAAAGATTTATTTGAATACTTAAATAGATTTCTATAAATACTAACAGGATTAAAATATGTCATTCTTGAAACCTTCTCATAAACATCTTTTAAGTGTTTTCTTACAGTTTCACTACTTTTTTCTTTCATCTCCTGCTTGTCTAGATAATATCCAGAAGAAGCCAGCTCTTCGTAGATTTCTTTTCTCCAAGCATCTTCATAAGGTTCCATAAGGAATAATATTCTTGATTTTATTCTTTCTAATCTTTTCTTTATTGGTCTATTAGCAAAGTCTTTTAAAAATAAATTTTGTATTTCATTTGCTGAAATTATTAATTTTCCCCTTACAATAATATCTTCAAAATGTCTTTTATTTGTTTCTAAATGATTTACATATTCTTTTAAAATATCAACAAATTCAACTGAGGTTTTAAAGTTAATATTTTTAATTCTATCTTCGTAAGCTGAATTTTTATTACAACCAAGTATATATTCCATCATCTGTGAAGGTGTTTCTTTTTTAAATCCATTACCTAGTTTTTCATGCATATAATCCTTAAATGTGGTTTGGTACATATTTTCCTCACCAAGTTGAGGTAATACATTTGAGATATAGTCATTAAAGATATTGTTTGGTGAAAATATGATTATATTTTCACATGTTATTTTATCTCTATGTTTATATAATAAATATGCAATTCTATGAAGTGCTACAGAAGTCTTTCCACTTCCAGCAGCTCCTTGAACTACTAAATTTTTATAATCTTCATTACGTATTACTTGATTTTGCTCTTTTTGAATAGTAGTAACAATACCTTTCATTTTATCATCAGAACTTTTGCTTAACAGTTCTTGCAACATTTCATCATCAATACTTAAATTACTGTCAAACATATACTCGATTTTTCCATTATTGATTTTATATTGTCGCTTACTAGTTATTTCTCCGGATATTACACCTTGTGGGCATTCATAGTTTGCCGCTCCAATTTCATAGTCATAAAACATACTTGAAATAGGTGCTCTCCAGTCATACACAAGAAAATCGAAATCTTCATCTGTAAGATTTGATAATCCAATATAACACTTTTCAGCATCTAGTTCATTTTTTTCGAGAAAGTCAATTCGACCGAAATAAGGAGATACAAGCATTTTTTCATACTTTTCTTCAAGTTTTTTATTGAATTCATGACTTCTTTTTTGATTTTTCATAGTATCCATAGCTGATACAAACTCTGAAATTTGATCCAATCCATTTGTTATGGAAACAGATCCTAAGTCATTCCATAATTCTCTTTGTGTTTCTTTTGCTTCCATTTGTAATCTATTTTTTGCTTCACGTTTTTCATCAAGTTGTTTTGTAGTCTCTTTAAGGACTTTTTCCAACCATTCATTTTCTAGATTCCATTCATAACTATTTATACTCACTCTACGTCCTCCTTGATTATACAAATCAACTTATTTTAATCTACTATATCAATTATATACAAAATGAAGTATATTCATAGTCTAAAAAAATATCTATATTTATGATATAATTACAGTGGGAAAGTAAATAATTTAATTTAATTATATGTTAAAAGGTTAAAATACTAATGAAAGTGTTTTAACCTTTTTTGTCTATTTATGATATAATTAAAATTTAGAATGAATAAATTAATCTTACTTCAATGAGGAGGACAATATGACAAATACTATATATTTAGTTAGACATGGCCAAACGCAGTGGAATATAAAAGGAAAAACTCAAGGTCATGGTAATTCAAAATTAACTGAAAAAGGTGTTAATCAAGCTAAAGAACTAGCTGACAGCATGGTTAAATATCCTATTGACTACATATATTCAAGTGATCTTGGTAGAGCAGTAGAAACTGCACAAATAATAAGTGATAAATTTGATTTAGATGTAATAAAAACTTCAGGTCTTAGAGAAATGGGCTTTGGAGAATGGGAAGGTCTTTTAATAAAAGAAATTCAACAAGATTATAAAGACATATATCATACTTGGAGAAATGAGCCTCACCTTGCGCAGATACCAGGTGGAGAAACTCTTCAAATTATAAAAGAAAGAACAGATAAATTTTTAGATGAGTTAAATGAAAAATACGATGGAAAACATATTGTACTTGTAACTCATTCTGTAACAGCAAGAGTAATACTTCTTTCTGTTTTAAATTCAGGAATGGAAAATATCTATAGAATTAATCAAGGAAATACTGCACTAAATGTTATTGAATTTAGAGACTATGGCCCAGTTGTAATAAAAATGAACGATACAAGCCATATTAAAACTAATCATAAACTAGAAAATAGTGCATTAGAATAGGAGAATATAATGTCAAAAGTAATAGTAGTAGGTGGAGGTCCGTCAGGAATGATGGCAGCACTTGTAGCCTCTAAAAACTCTCATGAAGTTATCTTAATAGAGAGAAATGAGGAACTAGGAAAGAAGCTTAAGCTTACTGGTGGTGGAAGATGTAATATTACAAACAAAAGATACATTGAAGACTTTTTTGATAAAGTTGTGACAAATAAAAAGTTCTTATACAGTGCCCTTTATTCGTTTACCAATGAGGACTTGTTAAGCTTCTTAGATGAGAGTAACCTTGAGTACAAAGTAGAAGAACATAATGATTATAAAGTTTATACAAAGGGTGATAAGGCAACTGAGCTTATCAATAAATTTAAAGACTTACTAATACAAAATAATATAAAAGTACTCTATAATAGCAAGGTAGTAGATTTAATTATAAATGAAAACAACAAAATAGAAGGTGTTCTTTTAGATAATAATACAAAAGTCATTGGAGACAAAGTAATAATATCAACAGGTGGAAAAAGTTATTCTAAAACTGGATCTGATGGCACAATGCACAAAATATTATCAAAACATGGTCATACTGTAACTAATACTTATCCTGCTTTGTCACCTTTAAAAATTAAAGAGGATTGGACAAGAAGATTACAGGGTATATCTTTAAAGGATATAGAAATATCATGTAAAATTAAAAAGAAAAAAATAAGCAAAAGAGGAGACATGCTCTTTGCTCATTTTGGAATAACAGGGCCAGTAGTACTTATTGTATCCTCTTATATTAACAAAAACTTAGAAAATGAATCTGTAGAACTAAACGTTGATGTATTGCCAGATGTAAGTAGAGAAGAAATAAGCAAAATTATAAGAGAGAATCCTAACAAAAACATTGCAAACAACTTAAAATCCATATTACCACTTAACTTTTTAAAGGAAATTTTAGATTTACTAAATCTTAGTGAAACAAAACCTAATGAATTAACTAAAGAAAATGAAAATAAAATTATTGATTATATAAAAAACATGAAGCTAACTACAAATTCAACTTTAGGAATACAAGTTTCTATGGTAACAAGTGGTGGTGTATCTGTTAAAGAAATTAATTCTTCTTCAATGGAGTCTAAAATAATAGAAGACTTATATTTTACAGGAGAAGTAATAGATGTAGATGCAGAGACTGGAGGATATAATCTCCAAATAGCTTTCTCAACAGGTTATTTAGCAGGTATAAGTTTATAGCTTATAAAATACTTTAAAAACAAAATAGGAGAAATAGCATGAATAATTTAGTAATAGCAATAGATGGACCAGCAGGAGCTGGAAAAAGTACAATAGCAAAAATAATAGCAGACAAATTAAATATAAACTACATAGATACAGGTGCTATGTATAGAGCTGTAACTTTAAAATGTTTACAAAATAAAGTGAATATAGAAAATGAGGCTGAAGTAATAGAGTTAGCAAAGAAAACAGTAATTGACTTTAAGGACAATAACATCTACTTAGATGGGAAAGTTGTAAATGAAGAAATAAGAACCATAGAAGTAACTAATAACGTCTCTAACGTTGCAAAAATAAAAGAAGTTAGATACTTAATGGTAGACGTACAAAGAGAAATCGGTACAAGAAACTCTGTTATACTTGATGGTAGAGACATAGGTTCATATGTTTTTCCAAATGCCAATTATAAATTCTTCCTTATAGCTACACCAAAAGAAAGAGGAACTAGAAGATACAAAGAATTAGTAGGAAAAGGTGTTGAAGTTAAGCTTCAAGATGTAATAGATGATATAATTAAAAGAGACGAGATAGATTCTTCTAGAGAGTTTGCTCCTCTAGTTAAAGCAGAAGATGCCATAGAAATAGATACTACTGGTAAAAGCATAGACGATGTGGTTGAATCAGTTTTAAATAAAATTAAATAAGGGAGAGATGCATTTGAGTTTTTATAAATTTGTTTTAAGTTTATTTAGATTATATAGTAAAGTATTTTACAAATACGAAGTAATTGGGGCAGAAAATATTCCTGATGAAGGAAATTTAATAATAGCAGCTAATCATAAATCTAATTTAGATCCTATTTTTATAGCAGCTGCTGTGAAAAATAGAACAGTTGCACCTATAGGAAAAAAGGAATTATTCGAAAATAAAATATTAGGTAAAATATTGAGTAATTTAAATGTTATACCTATCGATAGAGAAAATCCTGGTATCTCTACAATAAAGACCATTCTAAAAAAATTAAAAGAAGGTTATGTTATTGGCATATTTCCAGAAGGAACTAGAATAAAAGGAAACGGATTTGGTGATGCCAAAGCTGGTTTAGCTTTATTTGCTGTTAAAGGAAAAGCTAATGTAGTTCCTATATCAATAATATCAAATTATAAGATATTTAATAAAGTAACAATCTACATTGATAAACCAATTTCATTTGAAGAATATTATAAGAAAAAGCTAAGTGCAGAAGATTATGAAAGATTATCTGGAGATGTACTTGAAGTAATTAAAGATAATTATTATAAAAGATAGGAGATTTGTTATGGAGGTTAGAATAGCAGAAAATGCGGGATTTTGTTTTGGTGTTAAAAGAGCTATGAACATGGCTTGGGATGAACTAGAAAACAAAACTAGTGATAATGTATACTCTCTAGGTCCCCTTATTCATAATAAACAAGCCGTAGATAAATATAAAGAAAAGGGACTAATTGAAATGGATTCATTAGATAAAATCCCTAGTGATAGTAAATTAATAATAAGATCTCATGGTGTTGGTAAAAAAATATACACAGATTCTGAATCAAAAAACATGGATATAGTAGATACAACTTGTCCATTTGTAAAAAAAATACACGACATTGTTAAAGAGTTTTCTCATAAAGGTTATAAAATTATAATAGTTGGTAATTCCACTCATCCAGAAATAATAGGAATTAACGGTTGGTGTGATAACGAAGCAATAATAATAAATAGAGAAGAAGAAATTGATAATATAACATTTAATAATAATGATAGATACTGTGTAGTTAGCCAAACAACTGCTAACTTAGAATCTTTTGATAAAATTGTTTCTAAGTTGAAAAGTAAAATAGAAGACTTAACTGTTAATAATACAATTTGCTCTGCTACAAAGGAAAGACAACTGTCAGCTACTGATTTAGCAAAAGAAGTTGATTGTATGGTAGTTATTGGTGGAAAACATAGTTCTAACACTCAAAAACTAGTAAATATATGTAAGAACATAGTACCTACTTTTTCCATTGAAACTAAAGAAGAATTGGAAAAAAGTAAGTTAGAAAAATTTAAAGTTGCAGGTGTAACGGCAGGAGCTTCCACACCTGATTGGATAATAGAAGAAGTAATAGAATATCTAAAAGAAATATAGTATAAATAAATCCACTAATTTATTAGTTTTAATAAATTAGTGGATTTTTCATATTATAATGAATATAAATAAGTATTTTTATGGAGGAAATTTGTATGCCTATGTGGAATCCTTGGCGTGGTTGTAAAAAATGTAGCGATGGCTGTAAATATTGTTATATTCATAAAGGAGATTATAAAAAAAGTATAAATACTAATGAAATAATCAAAACTAATGATTTTTACAAACCTATAGAAAAATATAAAAATGGAAATTATAAAATAAAATCAGGTACTGTATATCTATGCTTTTCTTCTGATTTTCTAATTGAAGAAGCTGATTCATGGAGAGATGAATGTTGGAAAATGATAAAAGAAAGAAGTGATTTAAAATTCTTGTTTTTAACAAAAAGAATAGACAGGTTTAAAAATTGTATTCCAAAGGACTGGAATGATGGTTATGATAATGTGATTGTATGTTGTACCATAGAAAATCAGAAAAATGCTGATTATAAATTACCTATTTTTAAAGATTTACCCATAAAACATAAATGTATTACAGCTCAACCTTTGCTTGAAAAAATAGATATAGAAAAATATTTAAGCAATATTGAACTTGTTGTAGTAGGAGGCGAATCAGACTACAATGCAAGACCACTAAATTATGACTGGGTACTTCATATTAGAAACCAATGTATAAAATCAAATATTGGCTTTGAGTTTAGGCAGTGTGGAACATATTTTATAAAAGATAAGAAGATGTACAAACTTCAAGTTAAAGATTTGTGCAAACAAGCAAAATTAGCAAACATAAATTATACAAAGAAGTAAAATAGTAAAGAATTTAAGGGGTGATTTCATGGGGATAAATAAAAATAGCAATATAAAAATAGGAAAAATTAAAAAAGGCAATAAAAATTTAATTACAGATGTTAATGGAATTAAAGTAGGTCATGTAACATTAAATTCTAAAAATATAAAAACAGGTGTCACTGCCATATTGCCACATGAAAACAATATATTTAAAGAAAAAGTAATGGCCGCAAGTTATATAATAAATGGATTTGGTAAAAGTGTTGGCCTTATTCAAATAGACGAACTGGGAACTTTAGAAACGCCAATAATACTTACAAACACACTAAGTGTGGGAACATGCACTACAGCACTAATAAAATATATGTTAAAAAATAATGAGGATATTGGTGTAACTACAGGAACAGTAAATCCTGTGGTTATGGAATGCAACGATGGATACTTAAATGATATTAGAGGCCTACATATTAAAGAAGAACATGTACAAGAAGCTTTAGAAAATGCAACTGTAGACTTTAAAGAAGGATGCGTTGGCGCTGGCATGGGTATGAGTTGCTATGAATTAAAAGGCGGAATAGGGTCTTCCTCAAGAGTTATTGAACTTGATCATAAAGAATACACAGTAGGTAGCTTAGTTCTTACAAATTTAGGTCTAAAAAGAGATTTAATTTTAGATAATAAGAATATAGGTGAAAATATAAATATTATGAACAATTGTGAAAAAGAAAAGGGCTCTATAATAATTATCATTGCTACAGATATTCCTCTTAGCGAAAGACAGTTAAAAAGAGTAGCCAAGAGAGCAAGTGTGTCTCTTGCTAGAACGGGGTCTTATTTAGGTAATGGCAGTGGAGATATTGTTCTTGCCTTTACTACTGCTAATAAAATGCCTCATTATAAAAATAGTGATATTATTTCTATTAATATGATTCATGATAATGAGATAGATAAGGTGTTTAGGGCAGTTGTTGAGTCTGTAGAAGAGTCGATTATAAGTTCTATGCTGCATGCAACTACAGTTGTTGGTAGGGATGGTCATGTTAGAAAAGGTATAAATGAGTATTTATAAAGCTGAAAGGGCGTATCAAAAATGAATATACCCCCAAAAAGTAGACAAATAATATAATATAATTTTTAACCAAAGTGCTAATTTAAAATTAGCACTTTT
>OKWQ01000123.1_pt1 | contig 73769 bp, 30 predicted proteins | sample 1607071 | NCBI WGS metagenome assembly OKWQ01 (sample SAMN07501039, study PRJEB24779) | human gut metagenome
ACGCCCAATAATTCCGGACAACGCTTGCCACCTACGTATTACCGCGGCTGCTGGCACGTAGTTAGCCGTGGCTTTCTATTCCGGTACCGTCAATCCTTCTCACTATTCGCAAGAAGGCCTTTCGTCCCGATTAACAGAGCTTTACAACCCGAAGGCCGTCATCACTCACGCGGCGTTGCTCCGTCAGACTTTCGTCCATTGCGGAAGATTCCCCACTGCTGCCTCCCGTAGGAGTCTGGGCCGTGTCTCAGTCCCAATGTGGCCGTTCATCCTCTCAGACCGGCTACTGATCATCGCCTTGGTGGGCCGTTACCCCTCCAACTAGCTAATCAGACGCAATCCCCTCCTTCAGTGATAGCTTACATGTAGAGGCCACCTTTCATCTATCCTCGATGCCGAGATTAGATCGTATGCGGTATTAGCAGTCGTTTCCAACTGTTGTCCCCCTCTGAAGGGCAGGTTGATTACGCGTTACTCACCCGTTCGCCACTAAGATTGATAGAAGCAAGCTTCCATCGCTCTTCGTTCGACTTGCATGTGTTAAGCACGCCGCCAGCGTTCGTCCTGAGCCAGGATCAAACTCTCCAAGATATCTTGAAGCTATTTGAATAGCTCATTATTTGTTGTCGTTACATTGAAGTAACTTTGAATTATGGTTGGTTTTGACTATGTCAAAACCCGCACTCTGGCATATGTTCAATCGTTTTGATTGATTACCTATCATTGTTCAGTTTTCAAAGATCTGTGCCCCTTCATATGGGGTACTTGAATATAATAACATTTCCATATACTCATGTCAACAAAATTTGGACAAATTTTACTACAAATTTCAGAAAATTTTTACCATTTTTTTTGCACAATTTCACGGCCTAATTTTACAGATTCGAAACTTGAGTTATATCACTTTTTAGACATATCATATAACGAGAATTTAAAGCAAAAAGAAGCCGCAACAAGAATACATATTGCATTCTGTTGCGGCTTCTTGCCTATATAACAGTGTAATTATAGAATCCCTTATTTGCGTCTCAACACTGCATATTAAAAACTTTTATATATAAGGTATTGCATCTGCATCCCCTATACAGCAAAAGTTATACATATAAAGATTTAGTTATATATGTATTGGATAATTAGTTATCTGTCTGAATCGCTTCACGAAGGTTGATTTCGTGCATATCGCCAACAGAAGGTTCTTCTGCAGACATATTTTTCACAGTTTGTTTTGTAGCAAACCAAACTGCTTCGTTCATGTAATAACGCAATTCTTCATTAGATACATGTTCTTGATCTTGAGCCATGATATCAAGCATAGCATCTTCCAGTGCTTGTGCTTCTTCATCAGTCAAAGGACCGCCAACGGCCTTTTGTTTCTGAATCAATTCATTCATGCGATCAACCATGCTGCGCAATACATTGTAACCATAGCTATTTGTATAACCTTGGTCCTTATCATATTTAGGGAATGTGTAATAGCTATACTCATTTTTATTACGGTTTTCACCATTCCAGTTCAATGCAGTTTCTTGGCCATGTACATAACCTAAAGAATGTTTACGGAAATAATCAGCATAGTTATGCTTATCTTTAGAATGTAACCATTTAGCTTCTTCTTTAGTTAACGCCTGATGATTATTCTTTTTGCTTTCTGCTAAAGCAATATGTTTTTCCGCATTTTCCCATGCTTTCACAAATTCATGGATACTTTGCACCGCCTGAGGGCTAGCCACAGGAACCAATACAACAGAACCTGTTGTAGGCGCTTTAGCCGGATTTGGTAAAAGCAATGGATCATCATATGTAGCAGATGCCGCATTAACATGGAATACGCCACTGCCGAATAATACTGCCGCTGTGAAAGCAAGCAAAGTGGATTTTTTCATTATATATTCCTCTTTTCTATCAACGAATTAAATCGGGTGGGAGGACTCCCAAAAGGGAATCCTCAACCCGTAATGTTCAGTATGAACGTATTATAAACCTAGTCTTGCCATCATTGCAGCAATATTAGCTTTCATTTGTTCATTTTCAGCTTTCAAATCAGCTACTTCACCTTTTAATCCTTGATTTTCAGCTTTCATTGCAGCAAGTTCACGTTGCATTGCATATGTAGAACTGATAGGTCCTTTACGATAACGATCTGCAGTTTCTGCTTCGCCGTCTCTGTTACCTACTTTCCAAGTTACACCAGCATTTGCCATCATATGGCTATTGCTACCCGCCCAAGCTACGCCAGCATGTAACATCATGGATTCATTTTTGTAATGAGCCACGCCTAATGCCAATGCGGAGTCACCACGGTAGTTACCATAACCTGCCATGATTTGAGTAGGTTCGTAAGGATCATAAGCCATAGGTTTCAATGCAGACAACGCGGAGGATAAAGCACCAACTTGACGAACTTCTTTTACAACATTATTCATGCTGTTTGCAACACGATTAAGTTGGGAACCATTAACAGCATCAGTAGAAGTGGAGCTAATTTCACCTGGTGCTACGTTAGTAATCTTATTACCACCGTTATTCAAACCAGAGCTTGTTAAGGATACGCTGCCACCACCATTATTTTTGATTGTGATACCATTACCGTTTGTTACAGTTGTATGACCGGAGTTATCCATAGTTGTAATAGAGTTGATACCAGTAATATCTTTTGCCAAACGAACATTCAAGCTGCCGTTGTTATCGGAAATAACACCGATATTGTTTGCAGAGGAAAGTTTGCTTTCATCAGTAACGCCACCTTTAACGGTTACTTTTTCACCTAAGTTACGATGGAATTCACCTTTGTCACCTGCAAAGTCTAAGCCAGCTTTCTTAAGGCCATCGATACCTTTTTTCAAGTCGCCGATGTTAGCACCATTTGTTAAGCTGCTGCTATTATCAGCAATATTGTTGATATCTTCGCCTTCGCCATAACCACTTGCCATGTTAACAACTTTATTGCCACCATTGTTCAAGCCGTCCTTAGTCAATGTTACTGCACCAGTACCATCTTTAGGGGACCCTTGACCTGCTGGAGGAGTAGTAATTGCAACACCGTTGCTGCTAACAGTAGTAGTTACTTTAGTACTACCCATGCCAGATGTAACAACCACACCATCTGCAGTTGTGCTTGTTCTCTTAGTCTTTTTGTCAGTAGTTACAACACCGTCAACAGTCAACTCAGTGGCCTTAGTTGGATTATCTACAAGTACACCTTTAGCTGTTGTTTGAGTTGTATTATTTTGACTATCAGATACTTTCACATTATCTGCAGTAAGAGTAGTCTTATTACCAAATGTATCAGTGCTTGTAACACCTCTACCGTTTGTTAAAGTGGAGTGTTGTTGATCGTCTGTAGTTGTAGTTACACTGCGTAAGTTCAAGTCTTTTTTGATATCTACAGTGTATGTTTTAGACTTATCTGCATTAACTGTAGTTTCTACAGTTGTATTGCCGCTATCGCCAGCTTTCACTGTCGTAGTTGCTGCCGCCATGCTGCTCTTCAACTGTTGAACGTTAACTGCATCTGTATCATTTACACCAGCTGCCACGTTAGTAATCTTTTGATTATTTGCGTTTAAGCCTTCGTTAGAAATGTATGTTTTACCACCTACAGATACACCTTTATTGTCAAGTACAACTTGTTTGTTTGGATCGGAACCAACTGTTACAGAGTCAAGACCTTTAAGGTTCTTAGCAAGTTTAACGTTCAAGTTACCGTTTTCATTAACTACGCCAATGTTACCATTTGAAAGTTTAGAAGCATCAGCTTCGCCACCTTTAAGTTCCAATGTTTGACCGAGGTCTTTATGGATAGCTTCACCGGAGTCGCCTTTGAAGTTCAAGCCTTTCTTAGTCAAGTCTTGAGTGTTCTTATCAATTTTATTATCTACAACTTTCAATTGATCTTCTGTTGCAGCTTGACCGTTAGTGATCTTATTAGGATCCCAAGTTCTGTTAGTCAAATCGTTAACAGTACCAGAACCACCGTTGATAGTTACCTTACCGGAGTTGATTGTACCGTTTGTACCATTGATATTTACAGCATTAGCACCTTCGCCAGCTCTAATGATACCTGTTGTACCATCGAAATGAACTGATGTATTGCCGGAGCCCAATGTCACTGTGTCTTTCAAGTTTACAGTGTATGTTTTAGCTTTTGTAAGATCGTTGATTTCTTCTTCAACATGAATGTTCTTGCTACCTTTTACCTTAGTATCGGACGCAGCTTTTACTTCGTTCAATTGTTTAAGGTTAACAGCATCGCTATCTTCTGTACCAGCTTTAACATTTTTGATTTGTGTATTGTTTGCATTGAAGCCGTTGTTTGTAACAAATGTATTACCGCCAATTGTCAAACCATTATTGTTAATAGTTGTTTGACCCGTTGTTACGCTGTTCAAGCCTGTTAAATCTTTTGCAAGTTTAACATTCAACTTACCGTTTTCGGATACAACACCGATATTGTTGTCAGACAATTTAGCTTTATCAGAAACGCCACCTACAACATCCAATGTTTGACCAAGGTCTTTATGAATTAAATCACCAGAGTCAGCTTGGAAGTTCAAGCCTTTCTTAGTCAAGTTTTCAGTGTTCTTATCAATTTTGTTATCTACAACTTTCAATTGATCTTCTGTTGCAGCTTGACCACTTGTGATGTGTGCAGGATCCCAAGAAATGTTAGTCAAGTTGTTTACAGTACCGTTTGCACCGTTAACAAGAACTTTACCAGCATTGATGTTACCTGTTACACCATCGATTGCTACTTTACCAGCGTTGATTGTGCTGTTTACACCATTGATAGTTACTGCGTTCGCACCGTTACCAGCTTTCACGATACCAGTTGTACCGTCGATGTTGACTGCATTATTACCGGAACCTAATGTTACAGTGTCTTTCAATGCCACTGTATAGGTTTTAGCTTTTGTTACATTATCTACAGTTTCATCAACATTGATGTTTTTGCTACCTTCTACTTTTGTATTAGATGCAGCTTTTACATCGTTCAATTGCTTAACGTTAACAGCATCGTTGTCTTCTACACCAGCAGTTACGTTTTTGATTTGCGTATTGTTAGCATTAAAGCCATTAGCTGTAACGAATTGTTTGTTGTTAATTGTCAAGCCATCGTTGTTGATAGTTGTTTGACCAGTTGTTACGCTGTTCAAGCCTGTTAAGTCTTTTGCAAGTTTAACATTCAACTTACCGTTTTCGGATACCACACCGATGTTGTTGTCAGACAATTTAGATTTCTCAGTAATGCCACCTACAACATCCAATGTTTGACCAAGATCTTTATGGATTAATTCGCCAGAATCAGCTTGGAAGTTCAAGCCTTTCTTAGTCAAGTCAGTGCTATTGTCAGTGATTTTCTTATCAACAATTTTCAATTGGTCTTCTGTTGCAGCTTGACCACTTGTGAAGTTTTTGCCATCCCAAGTGATGTTTGTCAAGTTATTTACAGTACCAGCAGTACCGTTGACAGTCACTTTACCGGAGTTGATAGTGCCGTTTGTACCATTGATAGTTACAGCATTAGCACCGTCACCAGCTTTTATGATACCTGTAGTACCGTTGATGTTGATTGCATTATTGCCGGAACCTAAAGTTACATTGTCTTTCAATGCTACTTTGTAAGTTTTAGCTTGTGTATTAGGATCTACTGTGGAGTTAACATTGATGTTTTCGCTACCTTCAACTGTAGTGTTAGATGCATTTTTAACTTCATTCAATTGATTCAAGTTAACTGCATCATTGCCATCAGTACCAGCTTTTACGTTTTTGATTTGTGTGTTGTTAGCATCAAAACCGTTAGCTGTAACGAATTTCTTACCACCAATTGTTAAACCTTCGTTATTAATTGTTGTAGCACCAGTTGTTACGCTTGTTAAGCCAGTCAACTCTTTAGCGAGTTTAACATTCAACTTACCGTTTTCAGATACCACACCGATGTTATTGTCGGACAATTTAGCTTTATCGGAAGTACCACCTACAACGTCTAATGTTTCACCAAGGTCTTTATGAATGCTTGTAGCATCATCGCCTTTGAAGTTCAAGCCCTTCTTAGTCAAGTTGCTACCGTTGTCAGTGATTTTCTTATCAACAACTTTCAATTGGTCTTCTGTTGCAGCTTGGCCGCTTGTGATGTTATTAGCATCCCAAGTGATATTTGTTAAGTTGTTAACAGTACCTTTAGCACCGTTAACAAGAACTTTACCGGAATTGATATTGCCTGTTACACCGTCAATCGCTACGTTACCAGCAGTAATTGTGCTGTTTGTACCGTTGATAGTCACAGCATTGTTGCCTTCGCCGGCTTTTACAATACCTTTTGTACCATCGATGTTAACAGCTGTATTGCCGGAACCCAATGTTACTGTGTCTTGTAAACCAACTGTATAAGTCTTAGCTTTAGTAAGTGGATCTTCAGAATCAGTTACATTGATGTTTTTACCTGCTTTTACAACTGTTTTAGCTGCCGCTGCGTTGTTGGATACTTCTTTCAACTGTTTAAGGTTAACTGCATGGTTATCCTCTGTACCAGCTTTCACATTTGTGATTTGAGTATCGTTAGCATTGAAGCCATTACTTGTAACAAATGTGTTGCCACCGATTGTCAAACCATTGTTGTTAATAGTTGTAGCACCAGTTGTTACGCTGTTCAAGCCTGTCAAATCTTTAGCAAGTTTAACATTCAATACGCCGTTGTTATTAACTACGCCGATGTTATTTTCTGAAAGTTTAGATGCGTCAGCTTGACCGCCAGAGATTTTCAAAGTTTGACCAAGGTCTTTATGAATTGCAGTACCTGCATCACCTTGGAAGTTCAAGCCTTTTTCTACGATTTCAGTTTTTGTAGTATCAATTTTATTATCTACTACTTTCAATTGATCTTCTGTAGCAGCTTGACCATTAGTAATAGCTTTAGGGTTCCAAGTTCTGTTAGTCAATTCGTTAACAGTACCTGTAGTACCATTGATTGTTACTTTACCGGAGTTGATAATACCATTTGTGCCGTTGATAGTCACAGCATTATCGCCAGTACCAGCTTTCACGATACCTGTTGTACCGTTAATATTGATAGCTGTATTACCAGAGCCTAATGTTACTTCATCTTTCAAGCCTACAGTATATGTTTTAGCTTTAGTTACATTGTCGATACTTTCATCAACTTTAATGTTTTTACCTTCAGCTACCTTTGTATTTGCTGCAGATGCACTGTTGGATACTTCTTTTAATTGTGCCAAGTTTACTGCATCGCTGTCGATTGTACCACGAGCAACGTTAGTAATCTTGTTACCACCATTATCCAAGCCAGTTTTAGTAAGAGATACAGATGCATTGTTTGTAGCACCGTTGCTGATAGTTACACCGTTGGAAGTAACTTTTGTATCGCCTACAGTTACGCTGTTCAAACCTTTAAGGTCTTTTGCCAAACGAACTTTCAAATCGTTAGAACCATCGGATACAACACCGATATTGTCTTCTGCAGTCAATTTGGAAGCTTCAGTAATGCCACCTTTAACGTTAACTTGTTCACCAAGTTTTTTATTGATTACGTTACCGGAGTCAGCACCGAATTTCATGCCTTTATTGATCAATTCTTCTTTAGTCTTGAACAATTGGCTGCCATTGATAGCATCTTTAGATGTAGCTGTTACAGCACCATCTTTTACATTTGTAATTGTAGTGCCGTCAGCACCTTCCAATGTTACCTTAGTCTTATCAACAACACCGTTATTGATGTCATATTTAACAGCACGATCTGTCAATTTATCTACAGAAGTCTTGGATGCAATGTTATTGATTGTAACTTGCTCTTTAACGCCTGCATGGTTTTTATCCTCTACGGTCAAGGATACTTCACCATTGTCGTTTACCTTGTAGGAACCGTCAGCGCTGGAGTTTCTTACAAGACGATAGTCAGTTGCACTGCTACCTTGTTGAGTAATTTGTTCACTAACTTTTTTCAACTGATCTTCAGTCGCTGCACGACCAGATACGATAGATGTGGAATCCCAGTTCTTATTGCTCAAGTTAGTTACATAATTACCAGTTTCACTTGCATGTTTCGTATTTTGAACAGTTTGAGCGCCCATTACAACAGCACCAGCAGTTACTCTACCTGCTGTACCATCAAGAACTACTTGATTGTTACCGCTACCCAATGTCACTTTGTTGTTCAAACGAAGATCATATTTAGCGCCTTCAGTGCTTGTAGCAGGAGTTGTTGTCAATTTAAGGTTATCATCGGAAACAGTTACTTTTGAATGTTTGCCTGCTTCGATTTTCACATCATGTAATTGGCTGCCATTTACAGCATCTGTAGAAGTAGAGGATACTTCACCAGCTTTCAAGTTAGTAATTGTTGTACCGCCTTGGCCTTCCAAAGTAACCTTGTTTTTATTAACAGTAGTACCGTTAAGATCATATTTAACAGCACGTTCTGTCAATTTATCCAATTCAGTTTTGGATGCGATATTGTTGATTGTTACCGTATTAGCAGGGTTGTTAGGATGAGCTTCATCTTTAACTTTCAAATCAACTTTGTTGTTTTCTACAGAGTAAGAACCATCTGCAGAATTTGTATTATTGATCAAGCGGTAATCTGTTTTAGCCGCATTAGTAGTCTTGATTTCATCAGACACTTTTTTCAACTGATCTTCAGTTGCTGCACGACCAGATGTGATGGTAGGATTCTGAACATTCCATTCTTTATTGTCCAAACCAGTTACATAGTTTTTATTGTCGCTATGTTTACCTACACGAACAGAACCTGCAGTTACGCTGTTCAAACCTGTTAGGTCTTTTGCTAACTTAACATTAAGGTTTCCGTCTTTAGCTACAACACCGATGTTATTGTCAGATAAAGCACCTGTAGCGCCACCAGTAATACCTAAAGTATCACCAAGTTGTTTATTGATTTTAACATTGTTATCGCCTTGGAAGCTCAAGCCTTTAGCGATCTTGTTAGTGTTATTTGTGATATTAGTAGTATTGATATCTTGTTGCTCTTTAGAAGCAAGGTTCGTCAACTTAACTTGTTTAGGGTTGGAACCATCAGCATCAGCAACAGTCAATGTCATGCTACCATCAGCAGCTACTTTATATTCGCCATTGCTACCTGCTGCAGGGTTTGCAATCAAACGGTAGTCAGTTTTGGAAAGACCATTAGAGATTTTAGAGATATCAACATCGAATGTTTGATTGTCATTACGTGTCAATGTCAATCTCTTACCGTCATTGGATACTGTACCGGATGTAACATACGTATTTTTCAAACCTGTTACTTCAGCAGTCAAACCATTTGTACCGGTCATGTTAATCTTGCCGTTACCGTTTGCTTCATACGTTGCAGAACCACGTTGCAAGTATTTATCGTATTTTGCAGCAATACGAGAAATATCACCAATATTAGCCGCATTAGTTAATGTATCACCGCCAGATTGCACATTGGTAATTTGATAACCACCAGCATTGATACCGGTTTTGCTCATAGATACGCTACCAGTTGTAACGGAGTTGAAGTTTGCATTATCAACTGTTGCAACTGTAACATTGTCTCCGGCGCCTTCTAATTTAATATTTTTACCAGCGTTAAAGTTCACTGTACGGTTTGGAGCTTTTACGTCTTTAACCTTTTGGCCATTAACTTGAAGTTCCCAACCTTGGTTTACGGATTGAATTGCTTCATGAACAGTGTTTTTACCTGTATCACCAATATTAGTCATGGTGATAGTACCGTTTTGGTCAACCTTAGCATTACCGCCTAAGATATTTTTAGTGCTTTTAGCTACATTACCTACTGCATTAGCAACGCCATATAATTGGCTACCATTAATAGCATCTGTAGATTGTGCATTCACACGACCAGCTGCTACGTTAGTAATTGTACGTTTTGTAGAGTTATTACCTACGCTAACGGTAGAATCAGCAGTACCACCAGCATAGTTATATTGCAAACCGTTAATAGTTTCACTAGCAGTGCTTACAGGAGCAGCTGTTGCAGAATTAGCACCTAATGCAACGCCACGAACATTATTTACTGTTGCTTTGCTACCGAGAGCTAAGCCTTCGTTTTCTTGTACACTTGCTTCGCTACCGATTGCTACCGCATCAGTTACTTCTTTTTGAGCTTTAAGTTTAGTGATTAATTCAGGATTATCTTTGTAAACGCTACGATCACGTACACGTTCTAATGTACCAGCTTGAGCGCTTACGCCCAATGCGATGGAGCGGGAACCGGTTGCTTGTGCATCATCACCGATAGCCACAACATTTTTCTTGTCCCCATCTTGAGTACTTAACGCACTTGCTTCACGACCCATAGCAATAGAGCCGTAACCTTCGGAATGAGCATTGTTACCGATAGCTGTAGAACGTTCGCCTAATGCCCATGCCGCATTACCTGCAGCCACAGAGGAACCGCCCAATGCATAAGTATCATTACCCAATGCCACGCCGGAACCACCATGAGCACGCGCGGAGTTACCTACGGCAACGGAGTTATTTACTTTATATTGAGGGTCATTTTGAATACCGGATTCAGCATTGTTACCAATGGCAATGCCGTCCATTGCACGAGTTTTGGCATTGTTACCAAGAGCAACCCCGTTATCACGATAATGTGCTGCACCGTTACCGATAGCCACGCCTTGAATACCTTGAGATGTCGCATGATTACCGATGGCTACGCCTCTTACATAACCTTCACCTTTATAATTTGAACCTGATGCTACATACGCACTAGTACCCATAGCTACGCTATCTTCGGTATCTGATTTAGCACCTTGACCAATAGCAATGGAACGAGCTGCATTAGCTTGGGTATTAGTAGTTTCGTCATATGCTGTATACGGTGTGCCATTATCATCATATTTAGGAGTTGGATTTGCAGAACCGATAGCAATAGATTGATCACCTGTTGCCAATGCAGAGTGCCCCATAGCCAAGCTAGCTTTACCCTGTGCAGATGCAGCCGTACCGATAGCTGCCGCATATTGTTTGCCAGCATAGGCTTGTCTCATCATAGCCAAGGAGTTAAAACCTTTTGCTTTAGCAGCAGAACCGACAGCAATAGCGCCGATTTCTTCAGATTGAGCATAATGGCCTAAACCGATACCCAACGCACGAGATTGAGAATAGTCGCCGATAGAAATACCGGATACGGATCCATCTTTAGCACGTGCATTAGCTTTATTACCGATTTGGATGCCGAACACCTTATTATTGGTATATAAGTGTCCTTGTCCTGGATTCCCTGGTGTTTTGTAATCATACATATTAATAGTTGGTGCACCAGGGTTTGGTGTTAACCATGTCACACCGCCCGCAGTATATTCCTGACGATCCGCATTAGCCGGTGTTAAAGCAACCCCTCGATCAGATTCTGCCTGAACACCCGAAACCAACCCACTACCGCAGGTTAAAACCATAGCCGCCAAGCCAACTTTTACCGAAGCTTTAGCGGAATTACTAACAAAGCTTTTGGAGCCACGAGTATGGCTTTTTGCGATTTCAGATACAACGACATATGCGCCTCGTACCTGACTCCAAATTACCCTATAAATACGATTCATTTAGTAGTACCTACCTTTCACACAGTTTTATAAGGGATTCTAAAACCAACACTAAAACACTAAAAATAATAAAATTTTCATCAAAAATTTAATTACTATACATATAAAATATCAGATTAGTTTATGAATGTAAATATATTTTTTTCACATTTCGCTCATTTATTTTCAGAACTTTAAACTTCTTTTAAAAATCGATTTTCTTACTCATTTAAATATATTTTCAATCATAAAAACCCTTGCTACAATGGGCCAAACAACACTTATAATCTAAAACTAATGATTTTATAGTAAATTAATCATATTCATAATTTTCGATTAAAATTATATGTTCTGTATTATACACTATTATGAAAGGTTTGTGAAGTCAAATACAAAAAAAGAACGAAAGTCTTTTCACAGTAGACTTTCGTTCTTTCATTTTATATACCATATAGGGTTAAAATCATCTAATCTTCATGGGTATTTTCTGGTACATCAACAGATTTTACCGCATGAATATAAAATGAAATTTATATGATTTACATGCCTAAACGACTCATAATAAGAGCTAATTGTCGTTTAGTTTCTTCGTTATCTTTCTGTAGACGAAGGTTGTCTTCTTTCAATGCCGCATAGTCTGCAGTTAATTTTTCATCCTGCGCTTTCATGCGTGCATTTTCAGCTTTCAAAGCAGTCATTTCATCCTGCATTACGTACATAGAGCTGATAGGACCGCCCTTATACCGTTCAGGAATAGCCTTCTTCTCATCAGAAGAACCGAATTTACGAGTTACACCGGCATTCACCATATTATGACGGCTACCAACAGATACACCTGCATGGAACATAGTATCTTCCGATGTGTAATGCGCAACACCTAAAGCCGCTGCGGTTTCACCTCTGTAATTGCCGATACCAGCCATCACTTGAGTTGGTTCTAACGGATCGTATTGAATTGGTTTCAACGCAGACATCGCCGCCGCATGAGCACCTACACGTTGTGTTTCGCCCGCCACGGAATTAATTGCATTAGCCATTCCCTCCGTAACCCCCTTCAATTGATTTACGTTAACCGCATCCGTTCCGTTTACACCAGGACCTACATTGCTAATTGTTTTACCACCGTTATTCAATCCATCTTTAGTAAGGCTTACGGTGTTACCGCTAGCAGGAGTAATGGTTACGCCACTGCCGTTCACAACCGTAGAGTTACCTCCAGCATCCTTAGTCGTTACTGACGTAAGACCTTTCAAATCTTTCGCCATACGAACTTTAAGATTAGTGCCGTCAGATACGACGCCTAAATTATCTTCGGCCGTCAACTTGCTAGCATCAGTAATACCACCGACTACGTTTACCTGTTCGTTAAGCTTTTTGTTAATCACATTACCAGAATCGCCACCGTATTTCATACCATCGTCTTTGGTTGCCACTTGATGTGTCTTGCCCTGTTCATCTTGGTACTTAATACGAGTAATAGCATTGCCTCCGAGATCAGAATCGCCCTTATCAGCGGTAATATCCGCATTACGACCATCTTTGCCAGTTAAACCGATGTGACCAACGCCGTCTTTACCTGACATAGATACAGCATCTTTACCGTCTTTACCTGTAACAGCTACTTTTCCGTCTGTGCCATTCGCAGCGTCTGGACCTGTAATGGAAACGCCATCTTGACCATTTTTGCCGACTTTCACCTTATCAGTATTGACCGTATCAGCAGTAACTGTTTTGGTAGTAATACTATCGGTCTTAAGATTCTTAGCCATTTTAATAGTAACATTACCATTTTCGGCTACCGTTTTAATATTTTCGCCAGAATAGTCACTATCAGCCCCTTGACCTTCACCTTTGATGGTAACCTTTTGACCTAAATCACGGTGGAAATCACCTGTATTACCGGCAAAATCCATGCCTTTCTTCGTGATTTCATCACCTAAGTTATTAATCTTATTATCCAAGGCTTTATGGGACTTCTGCAATTGATCTTCTGTAGCAGCACGACCGCTTGTGATATTGTTAGGATCCCAATCTTTGTTTTCCAAACCTGTCACATGACCGTCCTTGCCATCAACAGAGACCTTACCTGCTCCAATCTTACCATCTTTACCATCAATAGTTACCTTGTCGCCAGCCTTAATTGTACCGTTTGTACCGTCAATCGCAATATTACCAGCCTTGATTGTGCCTTTATCGCCATCGATTTCAACTTTATCACCTGCTTTAATGGTGCCTTTGTTGCCGTCGATTGTAACCTTGTCACCGGCTTTGATCGTACCTGTTGTACCATCCATCGCAATTTGTTTCGTAGCATCAGATCCCATTGTTATTTGGTCTTTGAGGCCCACTTTGTAATTTGTAGAGCCATCACCATTAGTGGTCTTATCAACTTTGATATTATTACCTTCTGTTACGATTGCCTTAGCAGCGTTAGCCGCTGTATCCAATTGAAATTTATTAACCGCATCCTTAGGATTTGTACCGTCAGCTACGTTTGTAATCTTATTGCCGGCTGCATCAATACCATCTTTCGTCATAGATGGACCATTGGTAATCTTCACGCCGTCCTTTGTAATAGCAGTCAACGGGTTGCCATCCTTATCTTGAACGGTCATGCCTTCACCATTAACAACGGTTTTACCGTTTGCACCATTAGTGCCATTGTTGAAAGTTATGGAATCTAGGCCTTTCAGATTTTTTGCCAAACGAACATTAAGGATATTATTCTTGCTAATAACTCCAATATTGTTTTCGGTCAACTCAGATTCATTGGTGACACCGCCCTTAATGTCCAATTGTTCATTAAGTTTCTTCTTGATGGTAGTGCCGGAGTCGCCACCGTATGCCATGCCATCATCTTTGGTTGCCACTTGATGGGTTGTACCATTTTCATCTTGATATTTAATGCGCGTGATTTCATTTCCATTAATATCAGCAGCGCCTTTATCAGCGATAATATCCGCACTATGACCATCTTTACCAGTTAAACCGATGTGACCTACACCGTCTTTACCGGACATAGACACTACATCCTTGCCGTTCTTATCTGTAACAGCTACTTTACCGTCGGTGCCAGCCCCATCTGGACCTGTGAGAGATACGCCATCCTTACCGTCTTTGCCGACTTTCACGGATTCAGCCTTAAGATTTTTGTTCATTTTTACATCAATTGTTGTATTACCTGTTGCAGCATCTTGTTTGATGAACGTCTTAATATTGTCACCGCTATAGTCGGTATCAGCAGCATTGCCTTCACCTTGAACAGTGATAGTAGAGCCTAATTTATTAGTTTGTACACCGCCTACATTGGCATTGAATTTGAGACCTGTATCAGTTTGACCCGCCAAAGCTTGTTTCAATTGATCCTCTGTTGCAGCACGACCGGATACGACTTTACCTGCGTCCCAAGTCTTATTATCAAGCCCTGTCACGTAGTTACCTGTATTAGCAGGGGTTGCACCATCGGCTTGTTTACCCATGGTTACAGTACCGGCTTTTACAGTTTCTGTAGCCGTAACAGTGGTAACGTTAAGATCTTTCTTCAATTTTAGACCAATCTTAGTGTCGTCACCGGTTTGCGTGATTTCCGTCGTAATATTATCGTCGCCGTTTACCGTTACCTTGGAGCCTAATTTATTCGTTTTTGCATCATTATTATCTGCGTCAAAACGAAGACCTTTATTGGTCAGTTCAGTCTTAGCGTCATTAATATTATTGTTGAGTTCAGTTTTAGTGTCAGCGATATTTTTATTTAATTCGGTTTTAGTATCGCCAATGTTTTTATTTAATTCAATCTTTGTATCAGCGATATTCTTGTTTAACTCAGTTTTAGCTTCATGTAATTGACCGCCGTTAACCGCGTCTTTGGAATTAGCCGCAATATTACCATCAGCAACATTGGTAATCTTTTGATCATTCGCATTGATGCCATTTGGAGATACATAATTCTTACCGCCTACGGTCAAACCACCACCATTGATGGTTGTTCCACCAGCTGTTACGCTGTCCAAACCAGTTAATGTTTTAGCTAACTTCACGTTTAACGTACTGCCATCAGATACGACACCAATATTATTATCAGTTAAATCTGCAGCTGCAGCTCCGCCTTTAATGGCAACAGTACCACCTAGCTTCTTGTTAATAGTTGTGCCAGAATCACCGTCAAAATTCAAGCCTTTGTCCACTTCGGATTTAGATGCTACATCTTTAATCGTTACGGTTTTTGTTTTATCCGGATGGTTCTTATCCTGTACGGTCAATGCTACGTCACCATTGGCATCTACAGTGTAGTCACCATTAGAGCCTGCCGTAGGATTCGCAACGAGACTAAAGTCTGTTGCACTAGCACCTTGTTTCTTAACTTCATCACTAACCGTTTTCAATTGGTCTTCCGTTGCTGCACGGCCAGATGCAATCGTAGGATTATCAATACTCCATGTCTTATTATCAAGACCTGTTACGTAGTTACCCGTATTAGCAGGGGTTACACCATCGGATTGTTTACCCATAGTTACCGTACCAGCTTTCACAGTTTCCGCTGCCGTAACAGTGGTAACATTAAGATTTTTCTTTAATTTAAGACCAATCTTCGTATCGTCACCAGTTTGTGTAATTTCTGTGGTGATGTTATCGTCGCCGTTTACCGTTACCTTAGAGCCTAGTTTATTAGTTTTTTCAGCGTTATTATCCGCATCAAAACGAAGGCCTTTGTTGGTAAGTTCAGTTTTAGCGTCACCAATATTTTTGTTGAGTTCAGTTTTAGTATCACTGATATTTTTATTCAACTCGGTCTTAGTATCGCTAATGTTTTTATTTAACTCAGTTTTAGTGTCATGCAATTGACCGCCGTTCACCGCATCTTTGGAGTTAGCCGCCACATCGCCATTAGCAACATTGGTAATCTTTTGGTCGTTCGCATTGATGCCATTTGGAGATACATAATTCTTACCACCTACGGTCAAACCACCACTATTGATGATTGTGCCACCAGCTGTTACGCTTTCCAAACCAGTTAATGTTTTAGCTAACTTCACGTTTAACGTACTGCCATCAGATACAACACCAATATTATTGTCAGTTAAATCTGCAGCTGCAGCTCCGCCTTTAATGGCAACAGTACCACCTAGCTTCTTGTTGATAGTCGTACCAGAGTCACCGTCAAAGTTCAAGCCTTTGTCCACTTCGGATTTAGATGCTACATCTTTAATCGTTACGGTTTTTGTTTTATCCGGATGATTCTTATCCTGTACGGTCAATGCCACGTCACCGTTAGCAGCTACAGTATAGTCACCATTGGAACCCGCCGCAGGATTAGCAACAAGACTGAAGTCCGTTGCATTAGCACCTTGAGTTTTGATAGCTTCAGTAACTGTCTTCAATTGATCTTCTGTTGCAGCACGTCCGCTAACAGCAGTAGGATTAGTTACGCTCCATGTCTTATTATCAAGACCTGTTACGTAATTACCCGTATTAGCAGGGGTTGCACCATCGGCTTGTTTACCCATGGTTACAGTGCCGGCTTTCACAGTTTCCGTAGCCGTAACAGATGTAACATTAAGATCCTTCTTCAATTTAAGACCTATCTTCGTATCGTCACCGGTTTGCGTGATTTCCGTCGTAATATTGTCGTCGCCGTTTACCGTTACCTTGGAGCCTAGTTTATTCGTTTTTTCAGCGTTATTATCTGCGTCAAAACGAAGGCCTTTGTTGGTAAGTTCAGTTTTAGCGTCATGCAATTGACCACCGTTAACCGCATCTTTGGAGTTTGCAGCAATATCACCATTAGCAACATTAGTAATCTTTTGGTCATTTGCATTGATACCGTTCGGAGATACATAGGTCTTACCACCTACAGTTAAACCTCCAGCATTAATAGTTGTGCCACCCGCTGTAACACTATCCAAACCGATTAATGTTTTAGCTAACTTCACGTTCAATGTTGTACCATCAGATACGACACCGATATTATTGTCCGTCAAGTTTGCAGCTGCGGCGCCACCTTTAATAGATAACTTATCACCCAACTGTTTATTAATTACAGCGCCGCTATCTCCATCAAAGTTAAGACCTTTAGCTATATCTTGCTTATTCTTACCGATGTCAGTTGTATTTTGAGCAATATCAGCCTTGTTCTTAGTTATATCTTGTTTATTCTTACCAATATCAGTCGTATTCTGAGCAATGTCAGTTGTGTTTTGAGCTATTTTATCCTTGTTCGTATTAACTTGCGTATTAACAGATTTCAACTGATCTTCCGTTGCAGCACGACCAGTTACGGCTTGTGGATTATCTACATCCCAAGCAGTATTGGTAAGACCAGTTACCGTGCCTGCAGTACCATCCACAGATACAGGATTAGCAGTTCCTAAGGTGATTTTATCCCCTAATCCGACAGTATATTCCTTACCGCCGGCTGCATTTGTACCTTCTTCTACAGTGATGTTGCTGTTTTTAGCTTTCACAGTACTTGCCTTAGCAGTTCCACCGATAGCATCCTGCAACTGACTAAAGTTAACCGCATCAGTAGGATCTGTGCCTTTTGCTAGACCGGTAATCTTTTGATTATTTGCATTGATACCGTTTGGCGTTACGTAGGTCTTGCCGCCTACGGTCAAACCACTACCATTAATAGTTGTTCCACCAGCCGTTACGCTATCCAAACCAGTTAATGTTTTAGCTAGTTTCACATTTAATGTGCTGCCATCAGACACGACACCGATATTATTATCCGTAAGATCCGCCATAGCACCACCTTTAATGGTAACAGTGTCGCCTAATTTTTTATTAATCGCAGCACCGCTATCGCCGTTAAAGTTTAATCCTTTATTGATATTGGTTACATTTGTATTGACCTTATCATTAACGGATTTCAACTGATCTTCCGTAGCAGCTCGACCACTTACAGCTTGAGGATTATCCGCGTTCCAAGACTTATTATCGAGCCCTGTTACAAAGTTACCGTTTGCACCGCCTGCACCACCTGATTGTTTGCCCATAGTCACAGTGCCGGCTTTCACAGTATCAGCAGCAGTAATAGTAGTAACATTGAGATCTTTCTTTAATTTAAGACCGATCTTAGTATCGTCACCAGTTTGGCTGATTTCTGTCGTGATATTATCATCGCCGTTTACCGTTACCTTGGAACCCAATTTATTGGTCTTAGCACCGCCTGTATCCGCATCAAATTTGAGACCTGTATTAATCACATCATTCTTCGCAGTCGATATATTATTGTTTAGCTCGGTTTTAGCATTATCTATATTGCCATTCAGTTCAGTTTTAGCGTCATTAATATTTTTATTGAGTTCAGTTTTGGCATCACCGATATTTTTGTTTAATTCAGTTTTAGCATCATTAATGTTGTTATTTAATTCGGTTTTAGCCGCATGAAGTTGACCGCCGTTAACTGCATCTTTGGAATTAGCCGCCACTTCACCATCAGCAACATTAGTTATTTTCTTGTCATTCGCATTAATACCGTTCGGAGTTACATAGGTCTTACCGCCTACGGTCAAACCACTACTATTGATAGTTGTACCCCCAGCCGTTACGCTATCCAAACCGGTTAATGTTTTAGCTAGTTTTACATTTAATGTGCTGCCATCAGATACGACACCGATATTATTATCCGTCAAATTCGCAGCCGCTGCACCGCCCTTGATGCTAAGCTTATCGCCCAACTGTTTGTTAATTACAGCACCGCTGTCTCCATCAAAATTTAGACCTTTAGCAATAGTTGTATTGATTGTAGAGATAGCATTTTTATTAGTCGCAATATCTTGTGTGTTCTGAGTAATATTTTGCTTGTTTTGTGCAATATCAGTCTTATTTTTACCGATATCAGTAGTATTTTGAGCTATATCAGTCTTGTTCTTAGTTATATCTTGTTTATTCTTACCGATATCAGTCGCATTTTGAGCAATGTCAGTTGTGTTCTGAGCTATTTTATCCTTATTTGTATTGACTTGCGTATTAACAGTTTTTAACTGATCTTCCGTTGCAGCACGACCAGTTACGGCTTGTGGATTATTTACATTCCAAGCAGCATTAGTAAGTCCTGTTACAGTTCCTGCGGTTCCGTCCACAGTTACAGGATGTGCCGTACCTACCGCAAGTTTATTGCCCAATCCAACAGTGTATTCCTTACCACCATTCACATTGGTACCTTCTGTTACGGTTACATTTGCATCCTTTGATTTTACTGTAGTCGCCTTTGCAGTACCACCGATAGCACTTTGTAATTGACTGAAATTAACCGCATCGTTAGGCGCTGTACCATTAGCAACACCAGTAATCTTTTGATTATTAGCATTGATGCCATCAGGTGTTACATAGGTTCTAGCACCTACACTCAAACCATTTTTACTAATAGTAGTATTTCCTGCATTAACGCTCTCTAATCCTGTTAAATATTTTGCCAACTTTACAGTCAATCTACCGGTACCATCGGATACAACACCAATATTATTATCGGATAATGCCCCTGTAGCACCGCCTTTAATGACTAGAGTATCACCTAATTTTCTCTTAATCGAAGCACCTGTATCGCTGCTAAAATAGAGCCCTTTTTCAAGAGTATTATTGATAGTGTTAATATCATTCTTATTAGTAGTAATATCACCTTGTATTTTTGTGATATTTCGTGCATTGGCACCAATACGGCTTGAGTTATCTGAGATATTCTGCGTATTTTGATTAATAAAATACTGATTGGAATTAACTCTCTCATTAACCCGCTTTAACTGATCTTCCGTAGCAGCACGTCCTGTAACAGGTGCTGGATTATTTACATTCCATGATGTATTGGTAAGACCTGTGACCGTTCCTGTACCACTATCTATGGTTACAGGATGCGAGGCCGCCCCTTTCCCTACAGTAATCTTATAATTTAAGCCAACAGTATACTCCTTACCACCTTTCGCCGTTGAGTTTTCCCTTACCGTAATATTACCATCATCATTTGCTTTTACAATGGCTTCTTTAGCTGTACCGTTAATTGCGCGTTGCAACTGACCGTAGTTAACTGCGTCCTGACTACCGCTACCGTCTGCAACACCTCTAAGCTGTTGATTATTGGCATTAAGACCACCTGTTGACACATAGAGTTTACCGCCTACAGACACCCCTTTATTATCAATCGTAGCAGTTCCCGCTGTTACGCTATCCAAACCAGTTATTTTTTTAGCCAATTTCACATTTAGTGTGCCATTTCCGTCTGCTTGAACCCCAATATTGTTGTCAGCCAAAGCACCGCTAGCGCCACCTTTTATTCTTACTGTGTCACCTAATTTTACTTGGTTCTGAACAAAGTTATCACCATAAAAGAACAATCCTTTATCGATATTGTCTTTATTATATCTAATAGCATCGTGGATTGTGCTTTTACCTGTAAAACCGATATCGCTCATCGTTAATTTACCGGTATCAGGATCGAGAGCTGCATTACCGCCAAGGATATTTTTAGTTGTAGTGGCTAAATTTCCCAAACTATTTGCGACACCAAACAATTGACTACCGTTAATAGCATCTGTAGACGAAGCATTCATACGACCTGCAGCCACATTTGTAATCGTACGTTTTACCGTATCATTACCGATACTTACGGTAGAATCTGCCGTTCCCCCCGCTAAATTCTTATACCACAAACCATTTACAAGTTGATTCGGTGTACTATGAGTATCCGCAGTTGCAGAATTTGCACCTAATGCAACAGAACGAATATGATTTTTCCCTACTGTTGTATTTCTACCAAGTGTAACGCTATCCTCTGCATAGCTAACTGCACGATTACCGATGGCAATACTATTTTTCTGAACTGAGTCAGAGTCTGTACCAATAGCTATAGAAGAATCCTCACGGGCATTACTTTCCCAGCCCATTGCAATGGAGTTGAGTCCTACTGCATAGGAGTTTACACCAAGAGCTCTGGACCCTTCGCCCTTAGCTTGTGCATTATTACCGATTGCAACGGCCCATTTACCTCTTGCCTGCGACCCGTTACCCATTGCAACGGCACCACCGGCAGCAGCTTTAGCATTATTACCAAATGCCATAGAGGATCCACCCCAAGCTCTGGCATTAGTACCAAATGCCTGATCGTTATCGGCGCCCACATAGTTACCGGCCTCATCATATCCAGCCCAAGATGTATTACCAAGGGCAAAGCCATTCAAAGAAGCTACTTTTGTCAAATTACCGATAGCAACGCCATTATTTACTTCAACGGTTGCATTTCTTCCGATTGCAATGCCTTGCACATTACCAACATTAGCCCTATTAGTTTTTGTAACAGTAGCCCCTGTCCCCAAAGCCACACTGTTATCTGCCATTGCTGTACTATTGTCACCTATCGCTACAGTGCCATTTTTAGCCTGAGCACCAGCCCCTTGCACAATAGTACTCCCATGCACGATCATTGGAGACATCATGGACATACATAAAGCCGTAGCAATTACAGACCCAGACATCTTGGCAAATACCGATGTCATTGTCGATCGTTTCGACATATTTTTCGCTGTTTCAGCCACAACGACATAACATCCCTTTGTACGACTCCAGATTACTTTAAAAATTCGGTTCATCTCGTCTTACTCCTTGCATAAAACTATCAGATTATATGAATATAATAAAATATTTTATAATTATTTTAAAAAGTAAAAATACAGTTAATATATGGCTATTTACCGATGCATATCATATTAAACATATCATATTCTATACTAAAAGTAAAAAAATTTTCACTCTACACTCACTTCCAAATCATAAATATTTATGAATATACAAAAACTCCGCCATATACCTTATGAATATGCTAAATGTACTAATTTTTTCGCATAAAATTAACTTCATAAAAAAAATGTATTTCACCTTAGTAAACTATTATGATCTGACTATTACTCACCTATTTTAATTACATTACAAAATACTATGACATATATATGCTCAAATAGCTATTGAATCTATTTCTTGCATGCAAAAAGGCGCCAAAAGCATTTCGCTTTTGGCGCCTTTTATAAGCACTGCCGTATCAATATGTTATTTCATATTATTTCAAGCCCGCTTGTTGCATCAATAATGCAATTTGTGCTCTCATTTCTTCGTTGTCGCGTTGTACTTTTTCATACTTAGCTTTCAAAGCAGTCATTTCATCTTGCATTACGTACATGGAGCTAATAGGTCCACCTTTGTAACGTTCAGGAACCGCTTTCTTCGCATCAGAAGTACCGAATTTACGAGTTACACCAGCATTTACCATGTTATGGTGACTACCAACAGATACGCCTACATGGAACATAGTATCTTCTGCTGTGTAATGTGCAACGCCTAACGCCGCCGCAGTTTCACCTCTGTAATTACCGATACCGGCCATCACTTGAGTTGGTTCCAATGGATCATATTGAATAGGTTTCAATGCAGACATAGCCGCCGCATGAGCGCCTACACGTTGTGTTTCGCCCGCTACGGAGTTAATAGCATTAGCTAACCCATCTGTAGCACCTTTCAATTGATTTACGTTAACTGCATCAGTGCCGTTTACACCAGGGCCTACATTGGTAATTGTATTACCGCCGTTGTTGAGGCCATCTTTAGTAAGGCTTACTGCATTACCGCTAGCAGGTGTAATTGTTACACCGCCACCGTTCATAACAGTAGTATTACCTGCAGCATCCTTAGTGGTTACTGTTTCAAGACCTTTCAAGTCTTTCGCCATACGAACCTTAAGGTTGCCAGTACCATCGGATACAACACCTAAATTATCTTCTGTAGTCAACTTGCTAGCATCAGTAATGCCACCCACTACATTAACTTGTTCGTTAAGCTTTTTCTTGATTACGGAGCCGCTATCGCCACCGTATTTCATACCATCGTCTTTAGTTGCCACTTGGTGTGTCTTACCATTTTCGTCTTGGTACTTAATACGAGTGATGTTGTTACCGTCTAAGTCTGGATCACCTTTATCAACGGTAATATCCGCATTACGGCCGTCTTTACCAGTTAAACCAATATGACCAACACCGTCTTTACCGGACATGGATACAGCATCTTTACCGTCTTTGCCTGTGATACCTACTTTGCCGTCTGTACCGTCAGCACCGTTAGGACCTGTAATGGATACGCCGTCTTGACCGTTTTTGCCAACTTTCACTTTATCAGTAGTTAAACTGTCAGTCTTAAGGTTTTTCGCCATCTTGATATTAACATTACCATCTTGGTCGGCTACTGTTTTAATATTTTCGCCGGAGTATTTATCGTCAGACTCTGTACCTTCACCTTTGATAGTAACCTTTTGGCCTAAATCACGGTGGAATTCACCTGTATTACCGGCGAAATTCATACCTTTTTTCGTGATTTCATCACCTAAGTTATTAATCTTATTATCCAAGGATTTGTGAGATTTTTGCAATTGATCTTCTGTAGCAGCACGACCGCTTGTGATGTTGTCAGGATCCCAATCTTTGTTTTCCAAACCTGTCACGTAGCCGTCTTTACCATCAACAGATACCTTGCCTGCTGCAATCTTACCATCTTTACCATCGATAGTTACCTTGTCGCCAGCTTTAATGGTACCGTTTTCACCGTCAATTGTTACATTGCCAGCTTTAATAGTACCTTTGTTGCCGTCGATTGTAACTTTATCACCAGCCTTGATAGTACCTGTAGTACCATCCATTGCGATTTGTTTCGTAGCATCAGAGCCCAATGTCACTTGATCTTTAAGACTTACTTCGTAGTTCTTGGAACCATTCGCATTGGTGCTAGGTGTCACAGTAATATTATTACCTGCCGATACCGTTGTAGATGCAGCTGCTGTAGCTTTATCCAATTGAGATTTATTAACTGCATCGTTAGGGTCCGTGCCGTCAGCTACATTCGTAATCTTGTTACCGCCGTTATTTAAGCCGTCTTTTGTAAGACTTACTGCATCACCACCAGCACGATTGATGGTCATACCATCACCATTGATAACAGTATTATTGCCGCCGTTTGTAAAAGTAGCAGATGTCAAGCCTTTCAATTCTTTCGCCAAGCGCAATTTCAATGTATCGGAACCGTCGGAAACTACACCAATGTTATCTTCAGCAGCTAATTTGCTTTCATCGGAGATACCACCCTTAACATTCACTTGATTGTTAAGTTTCTTTTTAATTACATTACCTGTATCGCCGCCATACATCATACCATCATCAAGGGTTGCAAGCGTATGTGTATTGCCGTCTTTATCTTCGGTCACTAAACGATTAATGCTTGTGCCATCTACACCGTTTTTAGCGTCGCCACCTTTAAGTGTAACGCCGTCTTGACCGTTTTTACCGGCAATTGCCACACTATTAGCTTTGAGGTTTTTGTTCATCTTCACATCGATAGTTGTGTTACCATCTTGATCTTGTGTGATGAAAGTTTTAAGGTTTTCACCGCTGTAGTTAGCATCAGCATCAGCACCTTCACCCTTAACAGTAACCGTAGAGCCAAGTTTATTAGTTTTTATGCCGCCACTGTTAGCGTCGAATTTCAAACCTTTATTAGTTAATGCATCTTCACTATCTTTGATTTTATCTTTCAAGTAATCCACATTAACCGCTTCGCTACCATCGTTACCTGTAGCATACGCCACGTTTGTTACATGAGTGCCACCGATTTTATTAGCATAGGTAGGACCTTCATAAGTTACTTTTGTCTTATCAACGGCACCATTATTATCCAAATTATACTTAACAGCACGATCGTTTAATTTATCGAGGCTAGATTTAGATGCAACATCCTTAATCTTAACAGTTTCTTTTGTACCTGCATGGTTTTTATCCTCTACAGTCAAGTCAACATCACCGTTAGAATCAACTGTATAAGCACCATCTGCAGCAGCCGCATTTTTCACCAAACGGTAATCTGTAGCAGCAGCACCTTGATTCTTAACTACATCACTGATTTTTTTCAATTGATCTTCTGTAGCAGCGCGACCGCTTACAGGATTAGTTGTATTCACATCCCAATCTTTATTATCAAGACCAGTTACATAGTTGTTAGAATCAGCGTGTTTACCCATTGTTACACCGCCGGCTTTCACAGTATCTGTAGCTGTCAATGTTTGAACATTAAGATTTTTGTTCAATTTAACGCCGATTGTAGTATCATCGCCAGTTTGCGTAATTTCAGTAGTGATATTACCATCACCATTTACTGTTACTTTAGAACCAAGTTTGTTCGTTTTTTCATCGTTATTATCAGCATTAAAACGAAGGCCCTTGTTGATAAGTTCAGTGTTTGCATTACTAATATTAGTATTTAATTCGTTTTTGGCATCGTGCAATTGACCGCCGTTTACAGCGTCCTTACTGCCTGCGCCTACAGTACCATCAGCAACATTTGTTACCTTTTGGTCATTCGCATTAAGACCTGTTGGAGATACATATGTTTTACCGCCTACAGTCAAACCGCTGTTATCAATCTTAGTATTACCAGCTGTAACACTATCCAATCCAGTCAATGTTTTAGCTAATTTCACATTCAATGTGCCATTGCCGTCGGATTCAACTCCGATATTACCGTCGGATAATGTGCCTGTAGCACCACCTTTAACAGTTACAGTATCGCCTAATTGTCTGTTACTTACAGTACCTGTATCACCGGCAAAGTTCAAGCCTTTATTAATCTTTGTATTAATGTTGGAAATATCTTGTTTGTTTTGAGCAATATTGCCGGCATTGTTTGTGATATTTTGCTTATTATCAGCGATATCTTGTTTATTCTTGTCGATTTGAGTCTTATTAGTGTTAACTTTATCGTTAACTTTTTTCAACTGATCTTCAGTAGCACCACGACCAGATACAGCCGCAGGATGATCTACATCCCAATCTGTATTTGTAAGTCCTGTTACATGACCAGCATCACCGTCTACAGTTACAGGATATGCTGTACCTACGGTAATTTTATTACCTAAACCAACAGTATATTCCTTACCACCTGCTGCGTTTGTACTTTCTGTTACAGTTACATTCGCATCCTTTGCTTTTACAGTGGATGCTTTGGCTGTACCGCCGATAGCAGCCTGTAATTGACTATAGTTAACTGCATCATTAGGGTCGCTACCATTAGCAACATTAGTAATCTTTTGATTATTCGCATTGAGACCTGTTGTAGATACATAGTTCTTACCACCTACAGTCAAGCCACCATTATCAATCTTAGTATTACCAGCTGTAACGCTATCTAAACCTGTCAATGTTTTAGCTAATTTCACATTTAATGTGCCATTGCCATCGGATACAACACCGATATTACCGTCAGATAATGTGCCTGTTGCACCGCCTTTAACAGTTACAGTATCACCTAATTGTCTGTTGCTTACAGCACCCGTATCGCCAGCAAAGTTCAAGCCTTTATTAATTTTTGTATTAATATTAGAGATATCTTGCTTATTTTGAGCGATATTGTTGGCATTGTTTGTGATATTTTGCTTATTATCAGCGATATCTTGTTTATTCTTGTCAATTTGAGCCTTATTAGTGTTAACTTTATCATTAACCTTTTTCAACTGATCTTCTGTAGCAGCGCGGCCAGATACAGCCACAGGGTTATCTACATTCCAGTCTTTATTTTGAAGGCCTGTTACATGACCTGTAGTACCGTCAATCGTTACAGGGTTTGCTGTACCTACTTTAATAGTATTACCCAAAGTCATGTTGATAGTTGTATCACCATTAGCTTGTGTAATTGCGGCATTAATATTGTTGCCGTCACCTTTGATGGTAACTTTAGAACCTAATAGATTATTTTTCGTGCCACCTGTATTAGCATCAAAGTTAAGGCCTTTATCTATTGTGTCTTTATTGAATTTAATAGCATCGTGAATCGTGCCTTTACCTGTGTTACCGATATTGCTCATCGACAAGTTACCCGTATCAGGGTCAAGCGCTGCATTGCCACCTAAAATGCCTTTTGTAGTACTTGCCAAATTACCTAAAGTATTAGCAACACCATATAATTGGCTACCGTTGATTGCATCTGTAGATTGTGCATTCACACGACCGGCAGCTACATTTGTAATGGTACGTTTTACCGTATCACTACCTACACTGATTGTGGAATCAGCAGAACCGCCGGCATAGTTTTTATACCATAAACCATTTACCAATTGATTTGGTGTGCTTACTGTAGCATCAGTCTTGGAGTTAGCACCTAGTGCAACGGAACGTTCATGTGCAGCATTAGCAGATACACCTAATGCCATAGAGTTTGTTTGCTCAGCTTTACTGCTTAAACCTAATGCTACAGCACCTACCGCACCAGTAGATGTAGAAGATTGCACACCTATTGCTAGGGAATTACCACCAGATGCAACAGAACCATCACCAGCCGCGATATCAGCGTAGCCATTTGTAGTACTACCCCAACCGAGTGCAGTAGAGTGAGAGCTATTAGTTGTAGCATTCGTCCCCAATGCAGAAGAGCCCTGTTTCAAAGCTTTAGAGCCATTACCGATAGCTACCGCCCAATCACCTCTAGATTGAGAACCGTTACCTATAGAAACCGCACCACCACCACTGGATTTCGCATCATTACCGAACGCCATGGAAGAACCACCATAAGCACGTGCATTGGAACCGAAGGCTTGGTCATTAGGAAGACCTATCAATTTATTGGTTTCATCATAGCCGGCACGCGCATTATTACCAAGAGCAAAACCATTAAGAGATGCCACGCGTGTTTCATTACCTAATGCTACACTGTTATTGGTAATCGAACGAGAGTTATGACCGATAGTTACAGCTTGTGCACCATCAGCACTAGTACCGGAACCAACAGCAATTGCATTAACAACCTTGGTCGTTGCACCTTGACCGATGGCGATACCACCTGTTCTTTGATCTGCTGGAACATCTGCCCCTTTGGCAACATCAACAGTTACAGTTGCACCTTGTCCGATAGCAATACCGCTCTGTGTTTTACCTTCATCAGTATCACCTCTACCTACAGATGCATTAGTACCGATTGAAATACTATAGTCACCCTTAGATGCCGTATTATCACCGATAGCAATACCACCGTCATTTTCAGCTTGTGCACCGTTACCTCTTGTAATAGGTGCCCCTAAGGCATCGGTAGGCATCATAACGCCTGTCAGCATAACGGCAACTGCTGTAGCACCTACCATTTTAGAGAATACAACCGACAAAGAAGAACGTTTCGTCATGTTCTTTGCTGTTTCTGCCACAACGACATAGCAGCCCTTTGTGCGATTCCAAATCACTTTAAATACTCGATTCATTAATCTTTCTCCTATAAAACTTATAAAACTTACTAACTATCCTATATATTTAATGAAATAACAATGATGGATCGATGATGTATTGAGAATTCATCGACATTCTTGAATGTGTATATCTAAAATACCACATATTACAGGAATTGTAAACTTTTTTTCATTTTATTTTCATAAAACTTTTGTGTTTAAGATATTAATAATTTCGATAAAATTAAATATACTGAATATTCTACATAAATGCTGTATTTTTTTACTATTATTCACCAACTTTCATAAATAATACTAATATGCTCCATAATTATGTACCAATATCACTTCATATATAATCAATTTATTTTCTCTTCATCATTCTGATTTATGATGAACCATATAATAGAATGATATCTTTGCATAAACAGATATCGTACAGTGTTTCTGCCATTTTGACTCAATGTACGTACACAATTACTACATACCTACTTAAGCCAATTAACTATTGCACAATCAATAAAGGTAGCATTTTATTATATAGTAAAAGGAATGACAGGTGAAATTCAAATCGCCGTCATTCCTTTTTTATTCTAAGGCACTCTAAAGGCGTATTGGCGGGCTTTATAGGCTTTATAGAAATAGAGCATATGTGTATAAAAACAATTTATACGATTACTCCATGTGTTTTTTAATTTTTATTGTTATACTGAAAGCAGAAAGGAGGAAGAAATCTATGTCAGAACTCAATATCTTACAACAAAATATAGATAAACCAAATACGGTTACAGAAGAAGATATCGTAGTTACACGAGATAATCAAACTTTCACAATCAAAGGTCGCTTTAATGGGGAAGAAGGCGTATTCACATATGATGCGGACGTTCAACCTAACGATCAGTTACAATTTCTGCATCACAACTTTACGGCCATCGTAAAAAAAATTACATATAAGGTGATTCAAGGTCAGCGAATCACATTGATTGCAAAATTATATGCATAAAAATATCGGGGTATTGTTAATACAAACAACACCCCGATATTTTTTATCGGTCATACAATTATAAGAAATACAACACAACAACACTTAATTCTTATAATTGAATCATCTAACATTATTGAATTGTCGGTGCATTAATCGCTTTGCGAAGGTCCACTGTGTGAAGTTCGTCCATCGCAGGAGCTGTTTTTTCATCTACAGGTTTCACGCGATTATTGCCGTCTTTCATAGCTTCGTTCAAGCTGAAGATGACCATTTCGTTCATGTAGAAACGCAATTCGTCATCATGTACATTGGCCGTATTGCGATCCAAGATGTCGATGATTTGTTGCGCATAGTCCAATTTAGCCTCTTCAGATACAGTCGCATGTTCTGTAAAGAACTGTTTGTAATCGTTGTACAAACGATCTAACGCCATGCGCGCATAGCTGTCGTTTTTATAACGGTGGCTTACGATGTACCAGCTGCGACGAACGTTCATGTAGTACAACACATTGTTGCGGTAACGCTCTTGACCAGTCATAACGCGGGAATCATCCATGATGCGCTTGCCCTTTTGGTCCAATTGGAATTGTGTGAAAGCATTCACTACGTCGCGAACTTCTTCGCTAGGTACAGGAACAGCCACTTCTGCTTCAATCACGTTTAATGGTTCAGCTGGTTGTTCCGGCATCATCAATCGATCTTGAGCCGCATCCGCTTGACCTACCGCGCATACACAAGCAAGTGCCAATACAGGCATAAATTTTTTGAATTTCATAAATCCTCCTAATGATGAGCCGCCTCCCAAAGGGCGGCTTTCATATTCCTTACATGATTCTTACATGACTAGAGTATACTAAATAATCCATTTAATCAAGTTCAAGTTATTTTGTAAGCCCTGCTTGTTGCATAAGTAATGCAATTTGAGCCTTCATTTGTTCATTATCAGCCTTAACGGAAGACAATTCATTGAGGCTTTCTTGCATGCGTGCATTTTCAGCTTTCAACGCTGTCACTTCATCTTGCAACACATAAACGGAGCTAATAGGGCCACCTTTATAACGATCTGGAATCGCTTTCTTCGCATCGGAGTTACCGAATTTGTGAGTTACACCGGCATTCACCATGTTATGGTGACTACCAACAGATACGCCTACATGGAACATAGTATCTTCTGCTGTGTAATGTGCAACGCCTAACGCCGCCGCAGTTTCACCTCTGTAATTACCGATACCGGCCATCACTTGAGTTGGTTCCAATGGATCATATTGAATAGGTTTCAATGCAGACATAGCCGCCGCATGAGCGCCTACACGTTGTGTTTCGCCCGCTACGGAGTTAATAGCATTAGCTAACCCATCTGTAGCACCTTTCAATTGATTTACGTTAACTGCATCAGTGCCGTTTACACCAGGGCCTACATTGGTAATTGTATTACCGCCGTTGTTGAGGCCATCTTTAGTAAGGCTTACTGCATTACCGCTAGCAGGTGTAATTGTTACACCGCCACCGTTCATAACAGTAGTATTACCTGCAGCATCCTTAGTGGTTACTGTTTCAAGACCTTTCAAGTCTTTCGCCATACGAACCTTAAGGTTGCCAGTACCATCGGATACAACACCTAAATTATCTTCTGTAGTCAACTTGCTAGCATCAGTAATGCCACCCACTACATTAACTTGTTCGTTAAGCTTTTTCTTGATTACGGAGCCGCTATCGCCACCGTATTTCATACCATCGTCTTTAGTTGCCACTTGGTGTGTCTTACCATTTTCGTCTTGGTACTTAATACGAGTGATGTTGTTACCGTCTAAGTCTGGATCACCTTTATCAACGGTAATATCCGCATTACGGCCGTCTTTACCAGTTAAACCAATATGACCAACACCGTCTTTACCGGACATGGATACAGCATCTTTACCGTCTTTGCCTGTGATACCTACTTTGCCGTCTGTACCGTCAGCACCGTTAGGACCTGTAATGGATACGCCGTCTTGACCGTTTTTGCCAACTTTCACTTTATCAGTAGTTAAACTGTCAGTCTTAAGGTTTTTCGCCATCTTGATATTAACATTACCATCTTGGTCGGCTACTGTTTTAATATTTTCGCCGGAGTATTTATCGTCAGACTCTGTACCTTCACCTTTGATAGTAACCTTTTGGCCTAAATCACGGTGGAATTCACCTGTATTACCGGCGAAATTCATACCTTTTTTCGTGATTTCATCACCTAAGTTATTAATCTTATTATCCAAGGATTTGTGAGATTTTTGCAATTGATCTTCTGTAGCAGCACGACCGCTTGTGATGTTGTCAGGATCCCAATCTTTGTTTTCCAAACCTGTCACGTAGCCGTCTTTACCATCAACAGATACCTTGCCTGCTGCAATCTTACCATCTTTACCATCGATAGTTACCTTGTCGCCAGCTTTAATGGTACCGTTTTCACCGTCAATTGTTACATTGCCAGCTTTAATAGTACCTTTGTTGCCGTCGATTGTAACTTTATCACCAGCCTTGATAGTACCTGTAGTACCATCCATTGCGATTTGTTTCGTAGCATCAGAGCCCAATGTCACTTGATCTTTAAGACTTACTTCGTAGTTCTTGGAACCATTCGCATTGGTGCTAGGTGTTACAGTAATATTATTACCTGCCGATACCGTTGTGGATGCAGCTGCTGTAGCTTTATCCAATTGAGATTTATTAACTGCATCGTTAGGATCTGTGCCGTCAGCTACATTCGTAATCTTATTACCGCCATTATTTAAGCCGTCTTTTGTAAGACTCACTGCATTACCACCAGCACGATTGATTGTCATGCCATCACCATTGATAACAGTATTATTGCCGCCGTTTGTAAAAGTAGCAGACGTTAAGCCTTTCAATTCTTTCGCCAAGCGCAATTTCAATGTATCGGAACCGTCGGAAACAACACCGATGTTGTCTTCAGTCGCTAATTTGCTTTCATCGGAGATACCGCCCTTAACATTCACTTGATTGTTAAGTTTCTTTTTAATCACATTACCTGTATCGCCACCGTACAGCATACCGTCATTTAGGTTCGCCACTTCTTCGTTCGTGCCATCCGGTTTTTGATACACAATGCGCGTAGTGGTCGTGCCGGCGGCACCGTCGACGCCCGGCTTGCCGTCACGGGTTACGGAAATATTCGTCGTAACACCGTCTTTACCGTTGATGCCGATCTTGCCGTCCTTGCCGTCTTTACCGGTAGCGGTAATCGTTTCGGTCTTAAGGTCTTTGCCGAGTTTCACATCAATGGTGCTGTCACCGTTCGCATCTTGGGAGATACTTGTAATGATGTTGGAATTATCCCCTTTCACGGATACCTTGGACCCCAATTTATTCGTTTTTTCGCCGCCTGTATTGGCATCGAATTTCAAGCCGTCATTGATAACTTTATCTAATTTAGATTTAGAGGCAACATCCTTAATCTTAACTGTTTCTTTACTACCTGCATGGTTTTTATCCTCTACAGTTAAGTCAACATCGCCGTTAGAATCAACTGTATAAGCACCGTCTGCAGCAGCTGCATATTTCACCAAACGATAATCTGTAGCAGCAGCACCTTGACTCTTAACAACATCACTGATTTTTTTCAATTGATCTTCTGTAGCTGCGCGACCGCTTACAGGATTAGATGTATTTACATCCCAATCTTTATTATCAAGACCAGTCACATAGTTCTTAGTATCAGCGTGTTTACCCATTGTTACACCACCGGCTTTCACGGTATCTGTAGCTGTCAATGTTTGAACATTAAGATTTTTGTTCAATTTAACGCCGATTGTAGTATCATCGCCGGTTTGCGTAATTTCAGTAGTGATATTGTTATCACCATTGACTGTTACTTTAGAACCAAGTTTATTCGTTTTTTCAGCGTTATTATCAGCGTTAAAACGAAGGCCCTTGTTGATAAGATCAGTTTTAGCATTACTGATATTAGTATTTAATTCGTTTTTAGCATCGTGTAATTGACCGCCGTTTACAGCGTCTTTACTACCTGCACCTACAGTACCATCAGAAACATTGGTAATTTTTTGATCATTTGCATTGAGACCTGTTGAAGATACATAGGTCTTACCACCTACAGTCAAACCGCCGTTATTAATGCTCGTATTGCCGGCTGTCACGCTGTCCAAGCCGGTCAATGTTTTCGCCAATTTTACGTTCAATGTGCCATTGCCGTCGGATTCAACACCGATATTTCCATCGGACAATGCGCCTGTGGCACCGCCTTTAACGGTGACGGTATCGCCTAATTTTCTGTTGCTCACAGCACCGGTATCACCGGCAAAGTTCAAGCCTTTATCAAGAGTTGTATTGATTGTAGTAATACTTGATGTATTATTATCTTGTTGCGCCTTCGATGCAATATCTGTCAATGTAACTTGTTTTTTGTCGCCTTTATCATTTGCTACAGTCAATACCATATTTCCATTGCTATCAACCTTATATTTACCCTGGCTACCCGCTTCAGGATTTTCTACCAAACGGTAATCTCCCTTTGCTACCTCAGTAAATATATTACTCAAATCAACATTAACTTTGCCCGTATCGTTACGTTCCAGTGTCAACACTTTGCCGTCATTAGAAATACTGCCACTCGTAACATAGTTATTTTTCAATCCACTCACGTTCGCAGTCAATCCGTTTGTGCCGATTAAATTTGCGGCACCCTCACCATTTGCTTGATAAGTCGCTGCACCGCCAGTCACATACTTATCCTTCGCCGTAATGATACGGTTAATATCGCCAATATTGGCACCATTCGTCGTTACGTCTCCGCCACTAGCCACATTAACGATTTGTTTGTTTCCTGCATCAATGCCGGTTTTTACAATTTTAGGGCCTCCAGTGATCGTCACACCATCCGTGTTCATCACTGTATCACCAGCAGTCACACTAGTTAGGTCTTTCAGTTCTTTAGCCAATTTCACGTTCAATGTATCTGTGCCATTAGATACCACTCCAATATTGTTATCACTCAATTTGGATGTATCGGCTACGCCACCAACGATATTAGTTTGTGCCCCCAGTCTTTGGATAAACTTATTATCTGTAGCCCCCGTACCTTTTACATCTCCTGCATAAACTGTGCCCTTATTCACTTCCGTAGTCACTGCATACAGTTGACTGCCGTTAATAGCATCTGTAGATGTAGCGGAAATACGGCCGGCTGCTACATTGGTAACCGTCCGTTCCATACCTGTCTTACCTACGCTAACTGTGGAACCAGGATTTATACCTGCAAAGTTATGTACTACTCCATTAACTGACTCAGAGGCTGTTGCTACCGCTGCAGCAGTTTCAGAACCGGTGCCGAGAGCCACTGCATTTTCATTGGTTGCTTTCGCCCCAGTACCGATAGCGACGCTGTCTTTCGCACTGACCGAAGCACTTTTACCTATAGCTGTACCGTTTTCAGCAGTAGAAGAAGATCCAGATCCTATAGCAGTTGCATCTACTGCACTAGCATTCGTCTGTCTGCCAAGTGCCGTTGCCCCTAATTGTTTCGCGTTAGCTAGATAACCGACAGCCACGGACTGTCCAGTAGTAGCTTTTGACCAGGTACCGATAGACACGCTGGCATCATCTTCGGCCACTGCATTTGTCCCCATGGCGATACTCCATCTGCCCTTAGCCTCCGCACTCCCACCGATTGCATAAGCATAAGTATTAGTAGCTTTTGAATTATTTCCCATTGCTAACGAGGATACCTCAGTAGCGTGAGAAAGGCTGCCGATGGCTATAGCATAGGTTTTATCCGCTTTTGCACCTGCACCGATAGTGGTAGCATACTCTCCATTAGCTTCGGCTTTTGCCCCAATAGAGGTAGCATTTTTCCCTTGTGCCTTGGCTACACCACCAATAGCTGTCGCATTTTCCGCAGTAGATTGTGTTCCTCCACCGATAGCGGTTGAATATGAAGCAGAAGAATTACTATGCGCACCTAATGCCAAGGAAACCGGTCCAAGGGCCTGCGCATAACCGCCAATAGCTACATTATTTTGATCTGTGCCACTATTCGTGCCATTTCCCCATGATACCCCTGCACCAGTCCCCGCAGGATTTACTGCATTAGCAGTATTCAGTGGCAATAATGTACCACCTACTAGTGCCAAAATACATAAAAGTGTACCAACGCATGTTGTGCTTCTTCCATTAATTTTCCCGCGATTATTAGCAATTTCGGACACAACTACATAACAGTTTTTCACCCGATTCCAAATGACTTTATAAATTCGATTCATAATGTTCCTTTCGTACTACATTTTCGTTGCGTAATACCTATCTAACCTTATATAAAACTATAATAAAAATAAGAAGTAATAGATATAAAAATTATCTATACTTCTAATACAAACCAACAATATTCAGCATAACAAGTCAAATATTACACTTATTACAGATTGTTATCATATACTCATCTACTCGTATACCATATCAAAAAAAATCTATATTGTAAACAAATTTTTCATGTTTCATTCATTTTTATGGTTTATTTAACAAAATTAATAATTAGGAAATAAAATCTTCATCTTTTCGATACATTTATGCCATTAAATTTACATATTTGCATGTAACAATTTCAATTTATACATAACAAAAGCCGAGGCAATCTATGCCCCGGCTTTTATAAACACCATACATTCTAAATATTATTTAGTTATCAGTGTATTATCACAGAATCTAATGAAACTGTCCCTGATTCAATTACAATATTTAATTAAATTAGCGGTTTATTACTTACACCAGATCTTACTGAATTGTTGGTGCATTAATCGCTTTACGAAGATCCACTGTATGAAGTTCGTCCATTGCAGGAGCTGCTTTTTCATCCACAGTTTTCACGCGATTATTGCCGTCTTTCATAGCTTCGTTCAAGCTGAAGATAACCATTTCGTTCATGTAGAAACGCAATTCATCATCATGTACATTGGCTGTATTGCGATCCAAGATATCGATGATTTGTTGCGCATAGTCCAGTTTAGCGTCTTCAGATACAGTCGCATGTTCTGTAAAGAACTGTTTGTAATCATTATACAAACGGTCTAACGCCAAACGTGCATAGCTGTCGTTCTTATAACGATGGCTCACGATGTACCAGCTACGACGAACGTTCATGTAGTACAACACATTATTACGATAACGTTCTTGACCGGTCATAACACGAGAATCATCCATGATACGTTTGCCCTTTTGGTCCAATTGGAATTGTGTGAAAGCGTTAACAACGTCACGAACTTCTTCGCTAGGTACGGAAAGTGCCACTTCTGTTTCAAGCACATTCAATGGTTCAGCCGGTTGTTCTGGCATCATCAATCGGTCTTGAGCCGCATCTGCTTGACCTACCGCGCACACACAAGCAAGTGCCAATACAGGCATAAATGTTTTGAATTTCATACTTCCTCCTTATGATGAGCCGCCCTAGAAGGGCGGCTTTCATATTCCTTACATAACAAGACTAAGAATTCTTTTTATTTGGAAAGTCCTACTTGTTGCATCAACAATGCGATTTGAGCTTTCATTTCTTCATTATCGCGCTGTACTTGATCGTATTTAGCAGTTAACTCTAAGTCATGTTGTTTCATGCGTTCATTTTCAGCTTTTAACGCAGTCACTTCATCTTGCAATACATACGCAGAGCTGATAGGGCCTGCTTTATAGCGTGCTGGAATAGCTTTCTTAGCATCGGATGTACCAAATTTGTAGGATACGCCCGCATTAATCATGTTGTCATGACCGCCAAGAGATACACCCATATGGAACATTGTAGATTCATTAGTATAGTGCGCTACGCCTACAGCAGCAGCTGTGCTGCCTTTGTAGTGGCCTACAGCAGCCAATACTTGAGTTGGTTCCAATGGATCATATTGTAAAGGTTTGAGACCGGAAATAGCTGCACTAGTAGCACCTACATCAGCAATCTTACCATCCACACTACGCATAGCACTGCTCAATTGATTTACGTTAACCGCATCAGTACCATCTACGCCAGGGCCTACATTAGTAATTCTATTACCGCCGTTGTTAAGGCCGTCTTTAGTAAGGCTTACAGCATTACCTTGAGCAGGCGTAATTGTCACGCCGCCGCCGTTCATAACAGTCGTATTACCAGCAGCATCTGTAGTAGTTACGGACTCAAGACCTTTCAAGTCTTTAGCCAACTTGATGTTATAACCATCACCAGCAGCGTTTTTCACAACACCGATATTGTTATCTGCCAAACGGTTCACATCAGCACCACCAGTAAGGTTCATAGTATCTCCCAATCCACGAACCACTTTACCGCTATCGCCAGGTTGATCACCTTGGAATACACGGCCTGTTCTTGCTTTGTTATTGAAGTCGTCATTAACTGCTTTCAATTGGTCTTCTGTTGCGGCACGACCAGGAACTGCTACAGGGTTTTCAGGATCCCAAGTTTTGTTATCCAAGCCTGTTACGAAGTTGCCTTCTTTACCGTCAGAAGTTTGTTTACCTACAACTACATCGCCAGCTTTCACAGTATTTGCCGTTACGGAACCGTCATTGCCGTCAATCTTAACTTGATTACCGCCGTTGCCAGCTGTAATTGTACCTGCAGAACCATCGATGTTAACTTGTTTTGCTGGATCTTGACCAAGAGTGATCTTATCATTTAATGCCATCTTGATAGCGCCGTTGTCCACGGAAGTTTTGATGTTGCCGTCACCTTTCAAGTCGATTGTCTCGCCAAGAGGTTTCTTCACCGATTGACCGTCTTCCGCTTTAAGACCGAAGCCTGTGGATTTGATGTCTTCAATAGCTGTATGCAATTGACCGCCGTTTACAGCGTCCTTGCTACCAGCGCCAATAGTACCGTCAGCCACATTAGTGATCTTCTTATCAGCCGCATCGATACCGTCTTTTGTTATCTTAGGACCATTTTCGATAGTCAAACCGTCTTTATTGACAGTAACAGCTTTGTTGCCACCATCATTGATTTGCAAGCCGTCTTTAGTCAACTTAGTCGCTTCATTAGCGCCGTCCTTGATAGTAACGCCGTTTGTATCCATCTTAGTATCGCCTGTTGTTACAGTGTCTACAGTGATGTCTTTTTTCAATTCCACCTTAACAGCACCGCCGTCTACGGATGTTTTGATATTCGTGTCATCACCTTTAACCTTAACAGTTTCACCAAGAGCTTTCTTCACAGATTGACCGTCTTCCGCTTCAAGGCCAAAGCCTTTAGTTTTAAGGCTTTCAACAGCATCATGCAATTGACCGCCGTTAACAGCATCTTTGCTATCTTTGGCAACCGTACCGTCAGCTACGTTAGTAACCTTCTTGCCTGCTGCATCGATGCCGTCCTTCGTCATAGATGGACCATCGGTAATCTTCACGCCGTCTTTTGTAACAGCTGTCAACGGATTACCTGCTGCATCTTTAATAGTCATACCTTCGCCGTTTACAACGGTTTTACCATTTGCACCATTAGCTCCATTGTTGAAAGTAATGGAGTTCAAGTCTTTAAGGTCTTTTGCCAAACGAACATTGAGGATATTATTTTTACTGATAACGCCAATATTGTTTTCAGTCAAATCATCTTCGTTTGTTACCCCGCCCTTAATGTCCAATTGTTCATTAAGTTTTTTCTTAATCACATTACCGGAGTCACCACCGTATGCCATACCGTCATCCTTGGTTGCCACTTGATGTGTCTTACCATTTTCATCAGTGTATTTAATACGAGTGATTTCGTTACCGTTGAGGTCCGGATCACCTTTTTCAACAGAAATGTCAGCGCTACGACCGTCTTTACCGTTGAGTCCGATGTGACCTACGCCGTCTTTACCAGAAATAGATACAGCTTCTCTGCCGTCCTTACCAGTCACAGCTACCTTGCCGTCTGTACCGTTCGCAGCATCAGGACCTGTAATGGACACGCCATCCTTACCATCTTTGCCAACCTTCACGGATTCAGCCTTAAGGTTTTTATTCATCTTCACGTCGATAGTCGTGTTACCTTTATTGTCTTGGTTGATGAAAGTTTTGATATTTTCACCGCTGTAATCTCCGTCAGCTGCAGTGCCTTCACCTTTAATAGTCACTTTGGTGCCAAGCTTGTTAGTTTTTTCGCCGCCTTGGTTAGCATCGAATTTCAAACCTTTATTAGTCAATGCGTCCGCACTATCTTTGATTTTATCATTCAAGTAATCCACATTAACCGCTTCGCTGCCATCGTTGCCTGTAGCATATGCCACATTCGTTACGTGAGTACCGCCTTGTTTATTGTTATATGCAGGACCTTCGTAAGTTACCTTGGATTTATCAGGATTACCAGTAGGATCCAAATCATACTTAACAGCGCGGTCATTCAATTTATCAAGTTTGGATTTAGAAGCAACGTCTTTGATGGTAACGGTTTCTGTTTTATCTGGATGATTCTTATCCTGTACAGTCAACGCTACATCGCCATTCGCATCCACGGTATAGTCACCATTAGAGCCTGCCGCTTGATTTTTGATCAAACGATAATCAGTGGAGTTAGCACTTTGAGCATCCAACGCTTTTTTCAACTGATCTTCTGTTGCCGCACGACCGGATACAATCTTATCTGCATCCCAATCTTTATTATCAAGACCTGTTACATAGTTGCCTGTTTCGCTGTCGCCGGCCGCGTTGTTAACAGTTTGACTACCCATAGTAGCACCGCCTGCTTTCACAGTCTTAGCAGCCGTTACGGAATCAAGATTTTTAAGGTCTTTCGCCAATTGAAGTTCCAATTTGTTAGTGCCATCAGCTTTTACGTTGATATTGCCGGCTGCGCTCTTGAACGCTGCAGATTCAGCTTCAGTTACGCCTTCACCTTGTACTTTCACCAAGGAATTCAATTTTTGTTTATTCACAGTACCAGAATTATTACCAGTGAATTGTAAACCGTCCTCCATAGTCGCAACTTGGTGTTCGCCGTTGCCGTCTTTGTAAACGATACGTGTAAGACCGTTTGTACCGTCTACACCTTTTTCGCCTTTAACGCCAGTAGCAGGATCATCGTAACCAGGTTTTACGGACAAGTCGATACCATTAGTACCATTCACGCCGTTCGTTCCAGCAGGACCTGTCAAGCCGATGTGGCCTACGCCGTCCTTACCGGAAATAGAAACTGCTTCTTTACCGTTTTTATCAGTCACAGCTACCTTGCCATCTGTACCGTTCGCTGTGTCAGGACCTGTAATAGCTACGCCGTCCTTACCATTTTTGCCAATCTTCACAGATTCAGCTTTAAGGTTTTTATTCATCTTCACGTCGATAGTCGTATTGCCTGTCGCCGCATCTTGTTTGATAAAAGTTTTAAGGTTTTCACCACTGTAATCAGCGTCAGCTGCAGTGCCTTCACCTTGAATTGTAACAGTAGATCCTAATTTGTTAGTTTGTACGCCACCTACATTGGCATCGAATTTGAGACCTGTGTTAATCAAGTCATTCTTGGTATTCGTAATTTGATCGCCAAGGTCTTGTTTAACTTGATGTAATTGACCGCCGTTTACAGCATCTTTGGAGCCAGCCGCTACGTTACCATCTTTCAAGTTAGTAATTTTTGTACCGTTAGGACCTTCCAAAGTTACCGTATCTTTATCAGTTTCACCGTCATATTTCACGGAACGATCTTTTACTTTATCAAGTTCAGTTTTGGACGCAATATCCTTAATCGTTACAGTTTTAACATCACTGGATTTTTCGTCTTTTACCTTCAAGTCTACTTGATTGTTTTCAACCTTATAGGAACCGTCTGCTGCGTTGTTCGGATTAGCAATTAAACGGTAATCTGTAGCACTTGCATTAGACGCTTTCAAAGCATCGCTAACCTTCTTAAGTTGGTCTTCTGTCGCTGCGCGTCCCTCTACATACGTAGGATCTGAAATGTCCCAAGTTCTATTATCTAAACCTGTTACAAAGTTACCAGTTTGGTTAGCACCTTTGTTATCTGCTACCGTATGATTACCTACAGTTGCAGTGCCTGCTTTCACAGTGTCGGATGCCGTTACGGATTGCAAGCCAGTCAAGTTTTTCGCCAATTGCAATTGTAATTTTGCATTGCCATCAGCGCCAACAGCCGCAGAAGTAACACCGATATTATTGCCTGTAGCAAGATCGGAAGCGCTTGTTACACCACCGTTGATGTCCACTTGTTTGTTAAGCTTAACATTGGATGTAGCACCCATGTCGCCTTTGAATTTAAGGCCGTCGTTCAAGGTTGCCACTTCTTCGTTGGAGCCATCAGGTTTTTGGTACGTAATACGAGTTGTAGTTGTGCCAGGAGCGCCGTCTACACCGGGTTGACCGTCACGAGTAACGGAAATATTAGTTGTTACACCGTCTTTACCGTTGATACCGATTTTACCGTCTTTGCCGTTTGCACCGGTTGCAGTAATTGTCTCTACATTAAGGTCTTTACCGAGTTTCACATCAATTGTGCTGTCGCCGTTAGCATCTTGAGAGATTTCCGTAATGATATTGGAGTTATCCCCTTTAACTGCTACTTTGGAGCCCAATTTATTTGTTTTTTCACCGCCTGTATTAGCGTCGAATTTCAAACCTTTATCGATAAGATCTTGTTTAGTTGTATCAATCTTATTGTTTAATTCATTCTTGGTATTTGTGATTTGGTCACCAAGATCTTGCTTAACTTGATGTAATTGACCGCCGTTTACAGCATCTTTAGAACCAGCTGCTACGTTACCGTCCTTCAAGTTAGTGATTTTTGTACCGTTAGCGCCTTCTAATGTTACTGTGTCATGACCTGTGTTACCATCGTATTTCACAGAACGATCTTTTACCTTATCAAGTTCTGTTTTGGACGCAATATCCTTAATTGTCACAGTATTAACTGTACCGGATTTATCGTCCTTCACTTGTAAATCAACTTTATTGTTATCAACCTTATAAGAACCATCTGCCGCATTGTTCGGATTAGCAATTAAACGATAATCAGAAGCACTTGCGTTAGCCGCTTTCACAGCATCACTAACAATCTTAAGTTGATCTTCTGTTGCCGCACGGCCAGATACATAAGCAGGATCAGTTAATGTCCAATTTTTATTGTCCAAACCGGATACAAAGTTACCGTTCTGAGCAGCACTTTTGTTATCTGTTACAGATTGGGTACCCATAGTAGCAGTACCAGCTTTTACAGTTCTTGTAGCAGTTACCGTATTAACATTGATGTCTTGACCCAATGCAACCTTAATCGTTGTATCGTCGCCGGTCTGCGTAATCGTAGTATTAATGTTAGTACCGTCACCGGCTACAGTTACCTTGGAGCCTAATTTATTTGTTTTTTCGCCGCCATTATCAGCATCGAATTTCAAACCTTTATTAATGAGCTCTGTTTTTGTAGTATCAAGTTCTGTTTTAGATGCGATATCCTTAATAGTTACAGTTTTCTTATTCGCAGGGTTTTTAGCATCTTGTACAGTCAAGTCAACTTTATTGCCAGATACAGTGTAAGCTTTATCAGCAGCACTGCTGTTTTCAACTAATTGATAATCAGGAGCATCTACGTCAACTTTATATGTTTTATATGTACCGTCAGTACCTTCTGTAATCGTTGTATTTTTACCAGCTACAACTTTTACGGCTTTTTGCGCTTCATCACGAATAACGGATTTACCGCCGTCTGTAATGTTGGACAAGTCTTTATTTGCCGCATTGTCGATTTTATTCTTAGTAGCATCAGTCAACGTCACATCAATTGTTTGGTTGTTAACAGATGTCGTAACATAAGAACCATCGCCTTTTACAGTCAATGTTTGATTGTCCAATAAAACATCATTTTTGCCAGTGTTGCCGGCTACTTTCAAATTAACATTGCGCAATTGTGCCACGTTAACAGCGTCAGTATCAGCTGTACCTGCAGCCACGTTTGTGATTTGACGAGTTTTTGTACCGCCATCACCTACGGACACCGCACCCATAGTGGATGTCAACGCAGCGCCAGTCAATCCGCTATATCCGTTTGTACGGCTGTCTGCAGTTTTCACATTATACCCTGCTTTGCCGGCCGCAACGGAAGCAACGGTATTCGCACCCAATGCAACGCCGTCATCTACACTGGATTTAGCTTTATAACCGATTGCAGTGCTGTTCGTATTCGCTGCAGTTGCATCAGCACCGACAGCTGTCGCGAAGTTACCTGCTGCAGAAGTACGTACACCGGCTGCTGTCGCATTATTGCCTGTAGCACCTGTGTTATCGTAGTTCGCATCGGCAGATGTGCCTTTAGCGCTGAAGAAATTCGTTTGCGCCGCTTCAACAGCTTCTTTTACCGTATGGTACGTACTGTTCTTGATATTGAAATCAGGCGCTTTATATGTAGAACCATTCGCTTCATAGCCCGTATATGTAGGACCTGCGATGGATTTTGCCAAGTTACTGTTTACAAATTTTAATTGTTTTACATTTGTTGCGTCAGTATCGTTTTCACCACCTGCTACGTTGATGATACGGCGTTCAGAACCTACGTTACCTACCGCAACTACACCGTTTGCAACATTGTTGTTTTGTTGATTAGTGAAAGCAGAGTATCCATTAACCAAGGCACCTCTTACTTCCGTACCAGTACCCAATGCCAAGGAATTATTGGATTCTGCAACAGCATTTGTACCGATAGCCATGGAGTTAGTACCTGTAACAGTAGCACCAAGACCGATAGCTGTCGTATTAGTATTGTTTGCTTTCGCTTCTTTACCGATTGCAATGGCACCATCTTTAGATGCATTAGCCGCACCGCCAAGTGCAAGCGCATCAGCACCCAAGGATTTTGCATTACCACCTAATGCGATAGAGTTGGATAATTTGGCTTGGGAAGAACTACCCATAGCGATAGCATCAGCACCAGCAGCATTAGAGCTACTACCCATGGCAAAGCTGCTTACACCACTTGCATTTGCACTTTTACCCATCGCTACCGCATTTTGTGCGGATGATTGCGCCGTATTACCGATAGCAAAGGCATTCTCTGCACTAGCATTAGCACTATAACCCATAGCTACCGCATTAGCGCCACCAGTACTGGATGAAGAACCGAATGCCATAGAATCATCTGCACCAACTGCAGTACGAGCTTTTGTACCGAAAGCAAGAGAACGAGCCCCTTCTGTTACGGTATTACCATCGCCATTATATTTAGCACTTGGAGTACCATGTTGTTGACCAGGTAATTTTATAGTTTCTGCCGCACCGATTGCAATGGATTGATCCGCTTTTGCTGTAGCGGAGTAACCCATGGCAAAACTACCATTACCCTTTGCCCAGGATGCAGTACCCAATGCTGTGGAGAACTCACCTTCTGCAGCGGATTGACGCATCATAGCCAAAGAGTTAAATCCGCTCGCCTTTGTAGCTGTACCAAGAGCCATAGCAGATGGTGATAAAGCCTGAGCATAATGACCTAAAGCAAAAGCAATACCACCTGTGGCCTGAGCATAGTTACCGATAGCTAAACCGGAATAATAAGTTGGATTACCAGTTTCCTGAATATTTGTATTTTTACCGATAGCAATGCCGGCAAAACTATTTTCTGTATAGTTACCTCTATCTGTACCATTGTACAAATGACTATTATCAAATGGTGTCAGGTTCCCAGGGTTTTGATAATTATATAAATAACTACCTTCACTATAAACTACATTACCAGTAGCATAACCAGCGCCATTTACATCATTAATCGTCATAGCAGTATATGTAGCAGCATTAACTGTAGTAATATTACCACCCATTAATAATGCAGCCACCGCCATAATCGCACTCATACGAGCCCAGGTTGTACCGCTTTGTACGGATTTCACCTTACCGCCACCTGTTTTTACAATTTCAGATACTACAACGTAGCATTTTTTTGTTTTACTCCAAATAACATTATAAATTCGATTCATAATTATCCTTTCTTACCGAAAACTCAGTAAAACACACCACTTGTGTTGCATAATATTGCAAAGATAATAAAAAGAAGAAGTATAACGATTAATTATCATCTACACTTCTTACACCAAATATTAGTATTCCAAATTACGATCTGAATACTATAATTATTCATGATTCTTCATCATATACTCACCCACGGCAATACAATATCAAAAAATTTCTATCTTGTAAATAACTTTTTCATCTTTTCTTCACTTTTATCGTTTATTTATTTTTAATTTAATACTTTTTAATTTTAGGAAATAGAATCTTCATCTTTCCTATCATTTATTACGATAAATCCACATATCGGAATATAACGATTATTGTAAATACTTAATCAATTTCATATTTTTAGACTCTTCAGTTTAGTACTTTCATAGATAAGATAATTTTATATACAGAAAAATTATCATCTACACGTACACGACAAAAGCCGAGGCCCTAAAGAGCCTCGGCATTCACAATATAAACCATATATAAAAGTATTCTATTTTTTATTGACCCTTACACGTTCAATAGTTGGTTGCCCTTCATGATTCTTGGCAATGGTATCCACACGGAATAACGCCATTTCAGGACCAAATTCAGATACGAGACGATTATCGACGACAACACCATTTTGAATAGCACGGTACACAATTTGAGCAAATTCATAACGGGTCATCATACGATCCCCTCCGAATGTACCATCAGGATATCCTTCTACAAGACCACGTCGAGATAGATCACTAACTGCCGCATATGCCCAGTGATTATTCGGCACATCAGGGAATAATGTGCTGCGGTCTGCTTTCATATTAGTCCCGGCCAATCCATTCAAAAGAGCCGTCAACTTTTGAATCTGTGCATTTTGTACCGCTACAGTTTTCTTAAGTTCCAAAACTTCCTTACTGATGGCTACACGAGAACGAGATACATTACTGTGAGCACCTACTTTCACAGACATACCAGCATTCACAACAGTTTCGCCATTACCAACAGTAGATCCTACACTAAATTGCAAGTCCTCATTCGGTCTGTAGAAAGCCCCCAATGCAGCGGCGTTGCCATCATGGTAGTGTCCATAACCAGCAGCAAAGTCCCATTTTGCATCAGGATCGAAATCCAATGGATGCAAAGCGGCAAGTGCGGCCGCTCCGGCCACAGATTTGTTAACCTTTTTATCGAGACGAGCTACATTCCGCCCCATATTGGTTACATCCTGCTTGATATTAGTAATATCTCCCTGAATATTGGTTACATTCTGTTTAATGTTGGTCACATCACCTTGTATATTGTTAATATTTGTTGTGTTATTTGTAATCTGGTTTGTTATATCGTCAGATAGGCTTACCTTATAATCTTTGGTCGTTCCGTTCGTCGTAGTTGTCACATTAATATGCTTACCTGCACTGACGGTAGTAGAACCGGTTGCATTCACTTGATTTTGCAACTTTTTGAGCTGTGCCACATTCACCGCATCCGTATCCTTTGTGCCGGCTGCTACGGATGTAATCTGACGCGTAATGATGTAATCTGACGCGTAATATTGTTATTTACATCACCGACAGATACGGCCGATTTAGTCGCCTTCCACGTAGAATCTGTATTCGTAGACTGTGCTTTTGTGCTCGGATCATACCCAACGGACCCAGCCGCTACAGTAGACTTCGATTCACTACCCAATGCAACGCCACCCTCTACGGTTACATTCGTATTATGTCCGACAGCAACCGCATTATTAACAGATGTCGTAGTCTTGCTATCCGTGGAACCGATGAGAACCGCATGATTCGCATCTTTCACCTCACGATTATCCCCCATTACAAGACTGTTCTTAGAATTAGTCACCGTATTTTCAGACCCTATTACGGTCGTATTGGACACCTTATCCGCTGTATTGTGAAAGCCCGTCAACATGGTATTCGTACTTTCTTTGCCTTGAGAGCCAGTCAATGTGTTATTTACACCCATAAGTGCAGAGCGAAGTGTATAATCCGCCTTATTACCGCTACCAAATGCCATAGTAGAACCGCCACCATTAGAATTTTTGACAGCGGAACGTAATTTCTCAGATAATTCCTTAGCGGAATTACCGCCCGAACTTGGCGCTGAAATACTGGTTACAGAATTCGTTATTTCATTCCCAGCACCAAATACGAGAGACCCATTGGAGTTAAAGGTTCGATTGGCAGTACCTACAATACTGTTCGCAACACCCGAATAATAGCTACCCGTTTTCGATTCAATGCTATTCAATGTACCATTAATGGTGGCACCAAAATTCTTTGTATAATTTGCAAATCGTCCACCATTATAATCACTGGAGATAATATTATATACACCTGTACTTGTAGTGAAAGCCCCATTACTAAAGCTATTAGCACCAATTGTTGTAGCATATACATTTAATGCATCTTTTCTTGTGGATGCACTATCCACAGTAGTATCCCCAAGGTCCCCTTTATAATTATGAGACCCAATCATGGTACTACCGGTACGAGCAAATGTATTATCACCGATAGCGACACTACCTACCACCTTTGTAGGATCCGCAGGAATTCTGGCAGGAGAAAGCAGCCCCCCGCTATAGGTCGTTTGCCCTAACGCAAAACTAGCCTCTCCACCACCGGCCATATTTTCAACCTTTGCATTTTTACCGATAGCTATACTACCGCCCTGGCTAGCATAGTTATTAATACCTGCTCCATTGCCGATAGCTACATCACCTGTAGCCGTACTAGCACCGTTCGAGTAAGAAATGCCGGCACCTTTACCAATGGCTACGTTTTCCGCCTTCGGTGCACTACTGCCCGTACCGATAGCTACACCATTACCGCTGCCCGGTGCCACATCCACCGCTCCGGCCACATATAGGCTCGATAACAACACACCATTAATCAACACAGATAATATAAGTTTACGCTTGCTCATTTTATCCTCTCCATTCCCTAATGAATTCCACGTGTAACTTATTCTTCATTATATTTTCATGAATATTGTGCCACTCTTTTTCTATTTTGTAAACAAAATAAATTTTTATGAATTGATGTATAAAAAAGGAACTGTCTTTTCATACCAAATGACAATTATCTGATACTATAAAACAGCTCCTTATGTTGCTTTTATCTAAAAAATAAATATAGATTCTTATGCTACTTTTATCAAAATAATAAATATATATATATATCAATCTATCAATCAACGTGCACCGTATGTTGACGACGCACATTTTCCAACATATTAGCACGAACCGATGTTTTTGTATCCGATCGATGGTTACCACCAAACCAAGCCGTATCGACACCGGCTAGACGGAACATAACCTTACCGTAAGGGCTACCGTGCTTATGCTCCGGTTTATTATAGCCCATATCAACAGAAATCCTCGGTGTGAGCTGCAACTCGGTACCGATTCGCAAACCATGCTTATCCGCACTGTGCCGCAACTGCCAACGATAGGCCTCCATATACACGCGCGCCCAACGGGCATTCTTGAAGCTAGTCCCGTACTCCGCAGTATATCCGTTAGACACATTTTCCATGCGTGTCGCACCATCAAGGGAACGCTCACCAGACACACCGCGATACCAGTTCATGCGAAACGCACCAATCCCCGACACGTACTCCAGCCCGACACTCATGCGACCGTGATTGCCTCTGAACCGATGGTCATAAAACAGATTGCCACCGTAATAGTGTTCATCGTTCACTGCAATTCGGCGATAACCGATGCCTACATTCGCCGTCGTTCCTGTATCCGCTGCATTCGCCAACCGCTCCTGTGTAAACCACACATGACGAGATGTCTCATCATAATGACCTAACGGCTGCAATGTTTCCACACCGTACAAGGGCTTCCAGTTTTTCTGAAAGCGCAATGACAAGACGGTTCGCTGCATCCAGGGCTTCGCCTTCGATCCGTGCATTGCGGAATGAACACCAGTCATGACCACCGCCTGCAACGCAGAGTTGACCGCATCCGTATCGGAATAACGAGTCGTCTTTTTATCTGTGGAGTCTGGCATCTCCAATCCGCCCTGACCGATGACATGATCTGGAGTATGAGATGAATTAACATGGAATGTATCTAAGTCGTCAGATAATACGGTCTTACTTTCACTATGAACTTGTTTTACCGTAGTCCCCTGCATAGGCTGCTCTGCTTTATTTACCTGCTCCCCCGATACGGGCATAACGAACATGCAAAGGGCACTCATCAACACGATTATATATTTCATTACACACTCTTACGTACAAACACACTTCTCATTACTTAATACCGTACATACTTAATTATGTACATAATACTTAATTACACACGATTACATATACCGATGACTCATGATTTCATCATGAACAACACATGAAATTATTTCTATTTTATATAAATATATAGAGAATTGTCAATGCATATAGATTGCAATTGATAGAATAAATAAATATTTAAACTTTATAATTATGTGTCAAAGATTTCTTATCAACTATAAATACCTATAGAATATATTGTATATTTATTGAAATTATGTGAATATTCTATTTACAATATACCTTTTTGGTATTATAGTAGCCATGTAAGTCTTTTTATGAAAGTTTTGTGAAAGTTTGTTTGTACACAAAGGAGTGTATACGATGAGTAAGAAACGTTTTGTATTAGCAAGTGTTGTAATGGTAGCTTTATCCGCCTCAGTTTATGCGGCGCCGGTTAATATCGTTGATAACAATGGTAACATCGGCAAGGAAGGTCAAACTTTCACCGCAGGAACAGGCGGCAACATCACCCTCGGTGAGAATGCCGGTGCGGCGAACGGAAAAGGAAAGGGGCCCAATGCCCAAGGCAATAACATAGCCTTAGGTTCAGCTGCTGGGGCCGGCTCATCAGGCGGTGGCAATATCAACCTTGGGGCGAAGTCATTTCGAGACAGTACTGGCGATTTTAACATAACCGTCGGTTTCGCCGCAGGTAATGCAAGCCAGTTGACGAACTCCATTGTCATGGGGACTCAATCAGGGGAAAAATCCGCAGGTGATAAAAACGTGTGGATTGGGAACTTCCAGGGTGCTAACAGTAAAGCCAGCAATTCTGTAGCCATCGGGTCAAATTCGACAGTAAATGGTCAGTTCAACCTTGCCGTAGGGCATTATGTGAATGTAAATGCCGCGAAAGGTTTGGCCGTAGGCTCTTATAACACACTATCTGAAAAAGCGACTGCATCTGGCGTATTCGGTCAAGGCCAATACGGTAAAACAGCTATTGATGCGGCCAATTCTTACAGTATAGGTAATTACAACCATATTTCTGGAGAAAACACCTTTGTTCTCGGCAATAATGTGACTACCTCTCTAAAAAACGGAGTTGTCCTTGGCAATGATTCCGCTGACGGCGATGTAGTCGGTACAGCAAGTCATACCTTTGAAAATGGTACTACCGTCAACTATGCCGGCACTGCCCCTGTATCAACAGTATCCGTAGGGGCTAAGGGCAAGGAACGGACGATCACCAATCTCGCAGCAGGTCGCGTGAGTGCTACCTCTACAGATGCGGTCAACGGATCCCAACTCTACGGCGTTCATCAAATGATTGATACCCTTGGTAAAAGTACAAGTCAACAGCTTAATAATTCTATTAGCACTATTGAAAAATCTGTACAACATGTATCTCAAGAGGTACAACGTGTTGAATCGGAATCCAATAAAGGTGATGCTCGTGCCGCTGCATTAGCTGCATTACATCCATTACCATATGATCCGGATAATCGCGTTCAATACATGGCGGGCTACGGTCATTATAAAAATGCAAATGCAGTAGCTCTAGGTGTAGGCTATTATCACAAAGATAATCTTTTACTCACCACAGGGTTTACGATGAACAATCACGTTATGGCCAATGTAGGCATCACCTATAGACCAGGAAAATCTTTATCTACTGCTATGTCCCCTGCCTCTTATAACGCACTAGAACAACGCGTACAAGCATTAGAAGCTCAAAATAAAGATCTACAAGAAACAGTAAAACGCTTAGTAGACAAACTTGAAAAATAATAAGATCCCTTTATGGTAGTCCTATGACTACTTTCACAAAAACACACTAAAACCAAAAAGCTGTACACACATAATCGATTTTTGAACCGCCTTTGATGTTACATTCGTTTTGACATCAAAGCCGTTCAGTCTAATCTATGTATGTACAGCTTTTATCATTATTTATATGTAGTTATTATAATAATGTATTTCATCTCAATTTGACGATATATATTTTTATCCCTATAATATAAGTAGATAGCCAGACGAGTGGTTCCGTTAGGCTCATCTCAGAACTATAAATAATTGATGAAATGGCCTTTCAGTTATCCAGTTACTGGTAACGAAGGGCTATTTGTCTTTTCCAAGACAAATAAGAGCCACAAGTGCTCCAAAGGCAATAACTACAGTTATTACCTCTAGAATTAGCATGATTAACTCATAATCACTCATAGACACCCCTCCCTTCATTAACGAAGAGAGGCCCAACCTCGTTGGCTATCCTAATCCTATTATAAGTCGAACTAATGCTCGATACAATAAGAAACGTTTTAAAGAAATATATGAATGAATCAATAGACGACTTTACCTGTCATGCAATTATCGATGTACTAAAATCGCTCCTATCTATTAATAATTCGCTTAAAATTTATGTGTAAATCCTGCATTTACAGACCAACCGGCCTTATAATCACCAGATAGACCTGTACTAATATCAGCAAAGATGCTGTTATTTGCATTAAAACCGTAGCGACCTCCAAAGGCTAAATCTGTCCAAGTGCCTTTAATGTCCTCGGAAGTGTATTTAGTAGTAGCACCACTAGTATATGTAGTTTTTACTGTACCAGAGAATGCATGGTTAACACCAAGACGAGTATATAGATTACCTGCGCCGAAATGTTTACCGATTTCAAGGCCAAGACCGCCTACTGTACTGCTCACACCAGACTGATCTACTTTCATACTGCCAGCATTGAAGCTATCACCACCAAAGTGAGTATAGCTCAATTGTGCTTGTGGCTCGATATATGTACCATTAGAAAGTTTCACGGTTTTACCATAGCGTGCACCAATTGTATACGCATTAGCTTTAGTCTCACCAGAAAATTTTTCACCAATCTCATTACGAACAGTGAAATCGTTAGATGCACGACCTACTTGGGACTCAATATGGATATATTGGTTGTTACCAAGATTTTTCAAACCATACGCACCAACAGCAAAGGCTTTTTCCTTACCAGAGCCGTTGAAAACGTAATCATCGTTACCACGAAGATAAGAAACTTGACCACCTACGGTCCAACCGCTACCAGTTTTAGCATCGTAACCACCTTGGATACGCGTGTATGTTGTATCTGTATCGATTCCGCTTCCATTAAAGTTGTATTTACCTCCACCAACGCGAGCCCAAATACCTGTTGGTTCACCTTGTTGTAATACGCGTGAACGATACATATTATCTGTCAACGTTCTCCAACCATTAATATTACTCATGATGGCGGAACGAGTACCACGCATATGTGGCGTATCAAAGGCACCCATATTGACATTCATCTGAGGATTCTGCTCAAGAGCTGGTACTTGTTTTTCCTCAGTTTTTGGAGTCGGTTGCGGTGTTGGTTTCACTTCCGGCTTAGGTGTTGGAACCGGAGCCGGTTTTACCTCAGGCTTCGGAGTCGGTTGCGGTGCTGGTTTCACTTCCGGCTTAGGTGTTGGAACCGGAGCCGGTTTTACCTCAGGCTTCGGAGTTGGTTGCGGTGTTGGTTTCACTTCCGGCTTAGGCGTTGGAACTGGAGCCGGTTTTACCTCAGGCTTCGGAGTCGGTTGCGGTGCTGGCTTTACCTCAGGCTTAGGCGTTGGTACCGGAGCCGGTTTCACCTCAGGCTTCGGAGTCGGTTGCACCTTACCATACTCATATTTACCCTGACCATTTTTATCGGCCTGCCACGTAACAGCACCTTCCTTAGCATAACCTTCGGTTAATACTTTAAAACGCGCAGATTCAGCACCTTCAGAAGCAATAGCAACCGTGCCTTGAAGATTTCTTTCACCATTTACATAATTATGGTAGTACACCTTATGCGCCAAATTATCCAAAACTTTATTTACATTGTCCTCAGTAGACAAGTCTAAGCCCTTACGACTCGTGTACATATGAGCACCGGAATTAGGTGCCGCACTTGTAATATGAACATCACCACCCCAGAATGATTCTGGAGTCAATCCATTTACAATATTTTCACGCTCTTTATAACTTGGATCCTCTTTATCATCATACTCACCATTTGGATCATACACAAAATTTACATGGCCTTCTAATTTATCAATGTGAATTTCATTATGCTCACTTTGAGTTACTATGGATTCAAAATTACGATTTTTTGAACCGACCAAACGATGTACACGGCTTGGAGTTGTCATTGTGCTATAACTAGTACCATTCAAACCGCCTTGATACATATGGTCCCAATAACCACGATCACCAAGAAATACATTGATATGGTTTGGCTGTTTTGCATTCTTATCTGCTAAGTTGAGAGCAAAGCCAGTCCATAGTACTTCATCACTATCTACACCGATATTAATTTCAGATGGATGTGTATTGCTACCATCGATACGTACATCGCCTTCAATGGACATATCATGGCCAGTAAAATTACCCTTATTACCATCTACGCCGAGATTTACAGTACCGCCTTTAGCAATAACAAGTGGATTACTGTCACGACCAACTTGAAGATCGCCATTTTTAATATTCACAGTACTTCCATTTTGACTAGTAATGATAGTCTTTCGTCCATCCATTAGTCTACCAGATACATAATCTGCATTAATAGTACTCTTATTATCTGCATCAATTCCAAACAGTGTCCCTTGTACCTTTCCCAAGTTTAAAGTTTCACCTTTAACAGCACTAACAACAGGATATTCTGCCATTACATACGGCACTACAGAGCTAGCAATCGTCAGGGCAATCGCTAAGGATAAATTCGCTTTACACATGCGTTTCATAATAACCCTCTCTTATTCACACTATAAATTATAATTAAACATTTTTAATTATAATTTATAAGGCTATTATTGTAAACATAAGAAAACTGTTTCATCATCAAAAAATAATAAATAACAAAAAAAGGCGGCACCTAAGTGCTGCTCATAATTATAAAAAAATCTATTGAAAGCTATATTATCATTTATTCGAATTTGACGATATATATCTTTATCCCTTTAATATAGGTAGATAGCCAGACGAGTAGTTCTGTCGGGCTCATCCCAAAAGAATAAAGAATATGATGGAATGGCCTTTCAGTTCTCCAGTCACTGGTAACGAAGGGCTATTTTCTTTTTCCAAAGCAAAAGAAAAGGCAGAGATTATATAACATGTCCTCCATTACTAGATGTTCAGTAATGGAGGACATATCAATAATTCCTGCCTTTTTTGTTTATCTACGAGCCACGCGCATGGCTGCCATCATGCCTGGCGACTTCCAGACGGATTGGCCATTATCCGATACGAGTTTATTATTATCGTAAAACACGTCTGCATTGTAATAGTTATCATCACTAGATGTCACTTTATAGCTAAGACCTGCTGTTGTGTACACCGTAAAATTGAGTATATCCCCCACTCGCTTTACAGAGTCTTGATCTACATACCAGCTATTACCGAGATACGTCGTAGCATACACATCTTGACGAGCTTCTACATCGTTTGTGCTAATGCCAATTAATACAAGCAATGCCGCTAACATATATAAGAATTTACGCATTATAATTACCTCCCGTTTTATGGTAAGAATACTTATATATTATACCAAAAAACACCGATAATCGCATTATAATGGCAGTACTTTCTCAACCCTTAACTGAATTCGCTCGAGGCTCGGCGTGATTGCTTTCATCACAGGTTTTTCTATGAAAGCTAACCGCACATAGTCTACAATCATACCGATGACAAAAATAAGCGCCACTACAAGAATTGCATACAGAGGTAATAGTATTGAATCATAGTACTGATACGTTGCTAATACATTGTCCCACATGTAATGAAGGAATAGCTTATTATCATGCAATAGGTATATGCCAAAGGTAGTAGATGCTACCGCATTGATCCAAGGACGATAAGTGATCTTTGCTTTCAAAAAAATAATAAATAAGCCAATGCCTAATAGCAATTGAAAGAAGCCATAATCATTTTGTGTAAAGTAGAAAATCTGTTTCATATACACTGGATTCGTCATGGCTAGTACATCAACGAGGATGTCCCCTAGAAAGGCCCCTACAAAGCCTATGGCGCTAAAAATAATACCTATTTTCTTTGTTATATGTGAGCCGTACAGCTTGATGTACGCCCCCATCGAATAGAATACGATAAAGGAAAAGATATGTTTAAATCCAAAGGTGGTATGCGGTACATTAGGCCACAAATTCAGCACCGTCGGTATTAAGAACCAAATTACCGTGGAAGCCACTAGGAGCATAACGTAGTATGTATGCTGTAGCCAATGAAGTACTCGATTAATAATAGGCGTTAATAAATAGAGTACTAAAAAGTTCTGGGCGAACCAACTCATGACACCAATGGGCAATAAAGCGAGCATCATATTCCTTGACGTCACCGTATCGAGTCCTAAACCCATAGCTACGCCCAGCATGGCAATGCTGTAAAACCATATTTGCCCTACTAACTTCGCAAACTTGTGCAACTTGAAGCTACTAGAAATCATAAAATAGCCTGTTATCATAACAAAGGCAACTACACCAGCCTTGCCTCCAAGCCCAAATACTTGAATGAACACCTTATTAAACGTTAAATCTGGCGTAAGAGGGAAACAACCGTGCACGCTAAAATGGTGCATAATAATTAGTATCATCGAAATGATACGCAACAACTCAATATTGCTCGCTCTCATTCTCTATACCTCATATTCTTCCTCTCAAACTATATGAATACTACGCTAACTGGTAACTACCAAAATGACTTGTATACATCATAAAATACATGAAATATATGAGAATGTTGTGACAAATTTTACACATAAAAAAGACAGCTGATATAATCAACTGTCCTTATAAATTATATATTACCAAGTTACTCTAATATACTTGTTTTTAACATATATGATTCGGTACGACTATTTTTTACCCTTATGAGATGTTCTTCTGGAATTTGTTTAAATCTATTAAAAATAGTACCTCTACTTTTACCACAAGCATTCATAATTTCAGCTTTACTAATACCAGCACCTAAGGAAAATAATCGAGCTTGTAATAATAAGAAATATATCTCTTGAAGCAGTGAATCTTTGATATGTTGAACTTCAAAAAATGCTTCTAATTTAAATTTCTCTTCAACTAACCGATTTATGCGCTTATCTAATAGCTCAATCGCACTATCTATCGTTTTTTCAATAAGTGAAATAAAGGCAATTACAAATGTTGTTAAATCGCCCCCATTAATCTCGGCTGTAGTCATTTTAAAAGCATCATAGTATTGTTTTTTATTATTATTAATTATAGCCGATAAACGTAATGCAATAAGAGGATGATAATATTTTGCCAAATAGGCTGTCGAAATAAAACGATTAGTACGCCCATTTCCATCGTAGAAAGGGTGAATATATCCAAAATAGTAATGGAATATAGATACTCTAATCGGTAACACTAAATCCTCATTATTAAGAATTCCCAGTGCTCGATCCAACTCTATAATAATATCTGACTCTGGCCATGTCCCTCTATGAATTATTTTATCTTGATGATTCACTATATCTACAGAATCACGTCTAAACAACTCGCCGTCTGGCTGATTTTTCTTTTCTATTTCATTGCTGATAATATCATCAAATAAACCTCTAATATCTTTACTACTTTCAAACTTAAATCCATGAGGATTATCTAAAATAGACTGATACTTAGCAATAATATTTGAAAATCTTAATTTATCATTCTGACTATTCTGTATAGCCGCCCTAATCTCTTTACGACTACTATAAACACCTTCAATATCATTACTTGCTTTGATTTCAGTAGATAAAAATGTATTCATTACATGCAAAATCATAACTGTAGGAACCTTGGAAACTAAATTGATAAAAGCACTTTTTTTAGATTCTAATGATAATAAAAGCTGAACTAATACAGGATGATATATAAAAAAAGCATCATATGTATTACGTCTATTATATTCATGAATAGGAATAGGCAAGGAGATAGAGCTTTCAGAATTACGACGATTATCTAATATGCGCTGCCAATCAGAAGGTTGTTTATAGTATATTTTATACATAGGTTCAAACTTCATACTATCTCTCCAATCTTTCCTGCATGATCATAAAATATGATGTACAAAACGATAATATTTTATATTCTAATCTAATTCTTTCAAAATTAATGTTCAAAAACTCTATTTTTTAGACACCAATTAACTAAATTATAGTATTTATGTGTAAAAATAGCAAATTTTGAACATAAATCGTTCAATACTTTAAGACAAATACATTACTAATTCCATTGACACCTATATAAAATGGGGCTGTAACAAAACAGCCCCTAAATACTAAAAAAGCTGTTAGAAGAAAATCTAAAGCTCCTCCGTATATTTTATATAAGATTTATCTATATTATGTCCAACGTCTTGTATTCTATACATGTGAGGTAACAACAATACTTATCTTATTATTATCATCATAATTTATTGTCTTTTACTAAATTAGCAATTTTATTTACCACATTAGTGGTTGAGTATCCTTCTTTAAAAGATAGAATTTGTACTGAGTCTACAAATTCACGTCCAATTACTTCATCTACTTTATAATCTCCACCTTTAACAAGTATATTAGGTCGAATAGTTTCTAATAATTGGGATGGAGTATCTTCATCAAAAAGTACAACACCATCTACACAACCCAAAGCACTCAATAAATAAGCCCTATCTTCTTCCTCTACTAAAGGACGAGTTTCCCCTTTAAGGCGCCTTACGGAAGCATCAGAGTTTAAGCCTATAATAAGTCGATCACCTAGTTGAGCCGCTTCTTGCAAGTACGTAATATGCCCTCTATGAAGAATATCAAAGCATCCATTAGTAAAAACAACTGTATCTCCTTGATCTTGCCATTGTCGAACTAAAGTCTTCATTTCTTCCCAAGAATAGAGTGACTTTTCTATAGATTTTCCTTCTTGAAGAGACATCCACAAGTCAATTAATTCTTGTCGATGGATAGGATAAGTACCCACTTTAGATACTACGATACCAGCTGCTCCATTAGCTACATGAAGAGCGGTCCGCATAGAGAGATTAGCCGCGATAGAGCAAATCATTGTAGCCACAACTGTATCACCAGCACCAGATACATCAAAAACATCTTGTTGAGTAGCTGGATTATGCCAAATTCGGCCATCTCTAGCAATAACAGAAATTCCTTTTTCAGATCTAGTAGCAATAATATATTGAATATTATTAGTATCTAGAGCCTCTTTGGCTGCAGTCACTATATTATCATCATCATTTCTAATAGAGTAACCAACTCGTTCAGATAACTCCTTCACATTAGGAGTAATAAAGGTAGCCCCATCATACTTATTCCACTGAGCTCCCTTAGGATCAACAATAGTCGGTATCATATATTGATTAGCCAAGTTGAAAACTTGTCTTAAAAGAGTTTCTGTACAAACCCCTTTTCCATAATCAGAGATAACAATTCCATCTAATCCTTTTTGGCAGAGAATAGTCAGCCAACGAATGAGTTCCTCCTCTTCCTGTTGGTCAACATCTCGAACTGTCTCAAAGTCTAGCCGCATCATTTGTTGACGAGCACCTAAAATTCGCATTTTAGTTATAGTAGATCTTTCGCTAGAGATCACTACACCGCTCTTATCAATACCATTAGAATCTAATAAGTCTTGTAAAAGGTTTCCATGGGTATCTTGTCCTGCTACTCCACCGACATATACATGAACATCCAAATTGGCAAGATTCGCAGCAACATTTGCCGCTCCACCAAGGACTTCTTTCATCTGTTTTACTCGATTCACAGGGACTGGAGCTTCTGGAGATATACGACTTACGTCACCAAAAACATAACGATCTACCATTAGATCGCCAATGACAGCTATACGAAGATTAGGCAGACTATCATGTAAGAACTTATTAATAGTTTTCTTAATCATAATCTTCCTCAACAATTTCACAGATAATATGCCCTACCATTATATGCATTTCTTGAATTCGGGCCGTAGTCTTAGACGGAACAGCTATCACGGCATCACAAAGAGCACCAAGTTTACCGCCACCTTCACCAGTAAATGCAACTGTTTTTAGACCTTTCTGTCTTGCTAGTTCTGTAGCCTTAACCACGTTCTTAGAATTTCCTGATGTAGAAATGCCTATTAATACATCTCCAGCCTGTCCCAAACCAGCTACTTGACGAGAAAAGACATCATCATAAGAATAGTCATTAGCTACAGCTGTCAAAATAGACGTATCTGTTGTAAGAGCAATAGCAGGTAAAGACTCTCGTTCTTTTACAAAACGTCCTACCAATTCAGCTGCCAAATGTTGAGCATCAGCAGCTGATCCCCCATTACCACAGAAAAGAATTTTATGTCCTTTATCAAGAGCATTCTTACATATATCCGCAACTACTCGAATCTCTTCAATATAATTACGCATCTTCGTATGAGTATCTAAATGATCATCAAATCTTTGTGTAATAATATCCATAAGTAATGCCTCCTATTAATAAAATGAACTAATATTAATACTAAAAAGTATATTTATTCCCTAAACAATAAATTCTAAATAATCTCTTTACTTTTAAGCCACATATTTAACCGTCCCGCTAGCGATTTTACTAATGGATCCATTGGCCGTTCTACAAAGTAGATACGTATCTTATCAATAAGCACACAGGTTATAAAAACAAGTAATACTATCGCTATTAACCATAAAGGGAAAAACCATTGAGTATAAACATAAGAGTCATCTAGTAGGCTAAGGAATATCCAATTTTGCAAACGCCCTATATGGAGAAGATATACACTAAATACAGATGTAGAGAAAAATGTAATTATCTTACCATAAGGTAATTGTAAATCCTTAAAACCTAGAAATAGGCATAATGCTGTTAATAATCCAGGAAATCTATATGTTGGCCATACTAAAGTAAAAATATCTATATTTTTATTAAAAGTCTGATTTATATATGCTGAAGACCACATAGAAGTACCTACAAGGCCCATTAATAATACAGCATATAAAAGATACTTTGTATTGCCTGGAATAGAATAGATTCTAATATAAGCCCCAACTGCATATAGTACTATAAAAAATAGTATCAAATTATTTGAATCCATCCAAAAATAACGAGTTATTGTTGGAATAAGACTAAATATAAGTATACCAATACCTATAAATCCTCTATACTTATTTCTTGATATATTCTGTAATAACGGATTTAAGAAAGGTACTAATAGCATTAAAATCAGATAGGACGATATAAACCAATATTCATTATAGGTAATTGGCAATAGCATCATTATAACTCTTTTTATACTTACATCAATAATTCCTATTTTAAAGGCTATAAGACCACATATAATAGAATAAAAAAGTGTTTGTAGCCATAATTTAATAACACGACGACTATCAAACTCTTTCATGCATAACAGATATCCACCAATTATTACAAAGGCGCAATTTCCTATAGCACCACCGAGCCTTGCAAAAGCAAGAGTTAGCCAATTTCCTGTAATAGGCATAGAACTATTAATAGATATGACACCATGATCTGACATATGAAAAGCTATGATTAATAACATACAGACTATACGAAATAGTTCAATCCCCAAATTCTTATTCATATGCTTACCTTTCAATTAATACGTTTACAATAAAAATATATATTTACACAATATAGTTTATCTATAGCTGAAATTTTCTGAGTTAAATAATTTAGTTAATATTAGAGAGTCTAGATACAATTTAATTATCTGTCTTAAATACAGCAATTCCAGCAAAAGACAATAGAATCCAATACATATAAGTTAAATAAAATGATGTTGTAAATCCAATTAAGGTAAAACCTAATAAACTTATTAATATAGCTACAGAGAACATATCTAAATTGCTATCAGCATAAATTTTCCTAACTAATATAAACAAACAAACTAGCTCTGGCACCATAAACCATAGTAATCCTAATATACCTTGCTCGGCTAATAATGTTGTATATTGACTCGCTACAGGGAATATAGCCTTAATAATTCCTACTTTTTTTTGCATATAAGTCCAACGTTCTAACTCATTATTCATTGATTCAGGATTAACTAAATCTGTCTTATACATCCCACTTAATCCAGTTCCAACACCTAATATAGGATGAGTTTTAAAGATTTCAAACTCCATTCTAATATTTTCTTTTCTTGAAATATTACTGGAACGAGTCTCTTTAGAATTATTACTATCTAATTCTAAGTCTTTAATAAAACCACTAGAATTTTCTAAGTTTTTTTGAGATTCATCTAAATTTTTTTTATTGTGATATATATTATTAGTTAAATTGATATTATCAAACAACTTATTAATTGTACTAACTGATATAAAATTATTATTCATATAAGTACTAAAATTTACAACTTTACTAAAATTCTCTACCGGTGGTGTCATAAAGTTAGAAATAAATTGAATCGAACAGAACAATGCTACTATTGTGACACTTATTATATGTACAATATATTGACCATTAAATCTCCAAGTTTGGGATTTAATACTATTAATAAATAAAATAATAATTAAAATAAATAATTCTAAAGCAAAAGCTGTTGTAGCTGTTCTAGATTGTGTCAAAAACAATAATATAGTAGAGATAAACAAAATAAATATCCATAATCCCCTATTAATATTGTCTCTTGTTTGATATATTTTATACCAAATAAAAGGTAATAAAAATCCCAAAATCATTGCAAGAAATGATGGCTCAGGTGTAACAGATCTAAATTGATATTCCCAAATCAAAGGAGGCCACTGTCCATTCTGATCTTCGCCGATTAAATAAAAATGTGGATTTATAGATTTAACTATATCAGTTCCCCATGCAATCCCAGATAAATGAACGGCTTCAATACAACTGAATGATATTAAAATACCTAATAAAATACTAATCCCCTTTAGCAAATCTTGTTTTAATTCTCCTAATCGATTCCAATAACAATTAAAAATCATGTAGGATATACCAAAGGTCCAAATATAACGAATAATTGCTGCATATATTAATTTACTTACTATAAGTATAATACTAAATTGATATATTAAATCAGTTGGAATTTTTAGACGTTGAACTATATTCAATATAGAAGTTACTTCTGGCAATTGTTGATTTGCGAAAATTGGAATCTGATCATAATAAGGATATATCAATAATCCTACAATTGAAGAGGATAATAAAAATATAATATAAATAAGACTATAAAATATAAATACTTTTTCCTTGTAAAAAGGTACTTTATATTTCCATCTATTATATAAGACAATACTTACTATAATAATTAAAGGAAATATGGCTAATTCACTACTCATTATACCTGCTAAAAACCTTGGTCTAAACTCAGGATAAATACGATTGAAAGGCAGACATATTAATAAAATTACAAATAAGTATCGAATATATTTAAATAAGCTCTCATGTATCATTTATTATCCTCTCAATCTATCTAGATATTCATCTATGAAACTATATAAAATACTATAGCTCTATATCTATATAAAAATTTTTTCTAATACCCTCTCTACTATATCCATTACTTGCTGAGGTGAAATTTCCGTCAAACAACGACGATGTTTACAATAAATATACCTATCTGTTCCATAACAATACTTGCAACTCACCTCATGTTCTACAAAGTAACTACATGTTGAAAACGGCCCTATATATTTAGGGTTTGTAGGTCCAAATATAGATACAGTTGGTACAGATAAAGCTCCTGCAATATGTTGCATCCCCGTATCAATACCTATAGAACAGGTACAACGCTTAATAGCTGCCATACTCTGCTTAATACTACATTTACCTACTAAATTTACAACTTTTGATAATCCTAAAAACTCGTGTAGTTCCTCTAATAAAGGCTCCTCTTGACTTCCACCAATTAAAACAACTTGATAGTCTTTATTTACTAATAGCTTTATAAGCTCACGCATTCGAGTAATTCCCCAAGCTTTAGGAAAGACACGTCCCGTCCGTAACCAACGATTAGTAAGAGATGGGTCTGCATTACCAATACATAAACCAATAATAGGTCTTGATTGGTCTAAACCATCAAAATAATGACATATGGATTTATCACTATCAGTATCTACATATAACTGTGGTCTTAATTCATCATTAAACTCTAAACCTAACGTCTTCACATTAGCTTCCACAAAATGCATATCATAGTCATATTTATTAGTGCCCGAAGCTTGAAAACCTATATGTTCCTTTACTCCACATAATTTCATAAAAAGTTGTGATTTTTTTACTGGTGTAATGCCAGCACTAATACCTATATCAAAATTTTGTTTTCTTAAATTCATTATTGTTTTAAATGATGTATATATATTCTTATATACATCAAGAACAATAATCTTATCTATGGGAATATATGAAGATTCAATAATATCACGGCCTGATTTCATCTTACAAAGTACTGTTAGCTTTGCATCAGGATATAAATATCGCACCCCTTTTAATAATGCTAAAGCACATACTGTATCACCTAAACCATGCATAATTTCTACTAAAATATTTAATTGTTTAGTACTAGCCTTTACTGTATTCACAATAGAGCTCCTCTAAACGTTTAGCTTCCAATTGAATATTATAGCCCTCAGTATTTATACAATTATTTATACCAATACGAGGATTTACACCATCATGAAGATGATTTATATCATTATAAATACGCTTAGTTTCATTAATCCAAATGTCTATATCTTCATCAGTAATGCCTATATGTTTTACTAATGAAGAATCAATAATAGCTTCATCTGGTACAAAATTGCTCATCAATATTGGTAGTTTTGCTGCTTGAGATTCAATAGCTACTACCCCTAAACCTTCATACCAAGACGGAAAATAAAATACATCAAATAGACTATACAATCTATATATATCATTACGTAAGCCTAAATAAGTCACTCGCTCAAATAAGTCTAATGATTTCAATTGATCTAATACACTTTCTCGCAATGGTCCATCTCCAACAAGCACAAGATGTGCAGATGGCAATTGTTGAGCCACTTGATAGAAAAGTCGTATTAGATATGCATGATTTTTCTGATATACAAATCGCCCTATATGTCCAATGACAAACTTATCCGCCAATCCTAATTCACTTCGCAATGCTTGACGCGTCTCTTCTTTATATTGAAAACATTCTACATCAATTGCATTATTAATGATTTGTGAATCTTTATCAGAACCATATAGCCAACATGCTGCCACCTTACTACATGCAAAGTATCTATTAGCTACAAATACGGATAGAGGTCGTAAAGCCATTTTCATAATATTGCGCTTAGTTTCACTTTTAACAGTTGTATTATGACCATGTAAAATGCGAACCTTAGCACCTGCTAGCCATGCAGGCCCTAGTGAAAACACGCCCAATGTCGTCATATGGCAATGAACAATGTTATACTTATGTTCCTTTACTATATGATAAACACCTTGCATAAAACCAAATATATTTTTAGAGTACGATGGTACTTTATAAACTTTACCACCCATAGACTCAACTATATCTGTAATATCTACTATATTGTCATCATGTACAACAAAATCAAATTGTACCTTTGAACGATTTATATGTTTATAATAATTCATCACAACGGATTCAACTCCGCCACCAGCTACGATTCCAATGACTTGCAAAACCCGTATTGGTTCTGTGTTCATAATTTACCTCTTAACCTTACTAAGAGCACTTTCAATACCTTTCACAATAGATTCTATCCAATTCATCTCCATTTCTTTATGCGCCTTATTGAGCCAGTACCAACTGTTATACATTAATTGAGATAAAATTATCCCACCAAGTAACCCCAAAATACCAAGATCGAAAAGTTCCATAAATACAAGAGATAGCACAAGACCCATTACAGAAGATAGAATGAAGCTTTTTACATAGATAATACGATTAGTACAAGAGAAATAAGATGTATAACAGTTCCGATAGTAAATAACAAATTGCATAATACTTGCACCCCAAAGAACTGTATCAGAAATAACATAATTAGGCTTAATCATATTTAACAATGGTAGCCCAACAAGCCATAAGCCAAATATACCAACCCAGTAAATCACAATAAATAACGTCACCGAAAAAGAAAATAATTCTCTTAAACGAGGCTGATCCTTAGTGATATATGCATTTTGAAAGGCCGGTTGGTATGTATTATATAGTGTACTAGCAACAACAGCTACTGCAGTAGTCAGTTGAATAGTAATGGAATACATACCAGTTTGTGCCAAACTTAAATAGAATGATGAAATAATAATAGTTGCTTGAGTTGATATATAATTAGATATAGATACAATCCCATCTCGCCACGCATTATACCAAATAGTTCGGAATATATCTGCTGTAGATGTAGTAACAAGATTTGTAGCAGATCTCAATTTCTCGCCAATATGCTCATATTTATAAAAGTAACTATGCCCAAAGAGTTTAAATCCAAGACCATATATAAGGTAACCTATACTCGCCCCAATAATACCAAAGCCCAATAAAAGTAAAATAATCGTAAATACCATTTGCAATAAACGAGCATAAACAATACTTTTATTAGCCAATGTAATAGCACCTACACCTCGAAGAAATGAGATATAGTAGCTGTAATAAAGGTTTAAAAAAATTCCAAACCCATATGCTGCCCATGCGATATAGCCTTCCCAGCGAGAACTCGGACTAACTAAGCTACCTATATAATACATTCCTAAAGTGTACATTAAGACTAAAGCACTACCACCTAAGATAGCATAAATCGATTGACAAGCTTTAAGGACAGCTTTTAATAATGAAAAGTTAACTTCTTTTGATTCAGAAAAAGCAACATGTTTTGCTTTAAGTTCTTGAGCACCACTCCAACAATACGTGATATTACGAGCAAAGGTAATGGAAAAACCAAAATCAAATAGTAAGGCAATAGATCCTATACTAATAAATACATACCATAGTCCCACCATATCAGGTGTAAAGAAATAGATATAAAGTGGCAATAATAAGAGATTTACTGCCATCGTGAGAGCCATACTTCCATAAGACCATAGAATATCTCTTTTTTTGATGGAAATATTCATAATCTACCTCTATCTCTCAAAAATATGTAATATAGAATCTAATACAGCCGCTACTGAGATTCCTTGCATACATTTATTATTAGTACATGTATAGGATTGATCATAGCCTAAACACGGTGAACATTCTACAGTATGATGAATAATCTCACTATACGGACCAAATGGCTTAACAATAATGGGATCTGTACATCCAAAAAGTGTTAACGTAGCGGTTCCTTGTATAGCGGCTGCATGAATAAGGCCTGTATCTACACCGACAACAAGATCTGCTTCTCGTACCACTTGAAAACTCTCTTTAATAGAATGTTTTCCTATAAAACTAACAATACGTGAATCTAATTCATCGTGATAAGGTTCAATCATACCTTGTTCCATTGAACCACCGATAAGGATAACCTCATAACCTCGTTGAACAAGTTTATTCCCAAGTTCAACCCAATTCTTAGTTGGCCATGACTTAAGACTTAATGCATAAGGATCATATAATTTTTCATTCGCTACATGACCAGATCCTATACAAAAAACGATAGACGGATGGTTGATTACGATTGGTTTTGATGCAGGATTCTTATCAAGAAAATAAGATTCACGCTGCATAGCTATTCGTTCAAAGCCTAATTGTTCAAGAATATCATTTTCCAAATTATATATATAGTAACTCTCAGGACGAATAATCTCTTTATCATAAGTAGCCCCATTATAGGGATTATGAGCACCTATCGTGGTTTTACAACAAAAATTAATAATTTTGCTTGGCCATGACGACATGTATTTAGAGTTCAAATGCTCGAGCACAACACCATAATCATAACTATGATAACCTGCTTTCAACAAAAACATTAAAGAATGAAATGGTTCATTCTTGGTATAGTAGTAACAATGACGAATATCCCCTTGTAATTCCACCATCGTTTTATTCAAATTAATGCGTCTCTTTTCGCTGCATGTGAATATATCAATAACAGCTGTTGGATCTTGCGATTTAATACTCTGAATGAGCGGCATGGCAATAACAAAATCACCGATGCCATGCGCAATATAAATAAGATATGTATTCATATGACTTCCTATGAGGTACATGGTTATGGTAAAAGCTTAATTAATAAGCACCTTTAGACTTCACCACAGCCAATACTGTTTTTAATAAGTACACTATATCAATCCATACAGACCAATTATGCACATACCAAGAATCCATGAGAACTCGTTCTTCATAGGTGGTATCACTACGACCACTTACCTGCCAAACACCAGTAATTCCTGGTGGTACAAGGTAAAAGTCATTAATATAATCGCCGTATTTTACAATTTCATCTCGAACAATAGGTCGTGGACCTACGAGGCTCATGTCCCCAACAAGAACATTCCACAACTGTGGCAATTCATCAAGACTTGTTTTTCGAAGGAATTTACCGATTCTTGTGACGCGAGGATCATCTTTCAATTTAAAATCTCGTTCCCATTCTTCACGAGCAACTGGATTATCTTTCAAATATTGCTCCAAAGCCTCTTGCGCATTTGGTACCATAGATCGGAATTTGTAACAAAGGAATAATTTTCCACCCTGTCCAACACGTTTATGGCCAAATACGATAGGTCCTGGAGAATCCAAGTAAATCAATATAGCAATGATACCGAGAATTGGTAAAATCAAAATACCACCACATACGGTAGCTACAATGTCAAAAATACGTTTGAAAACACGGTTAGACTTGCGTGCTAGATTATTTTGTACACGCAATATGACGGCTTGTTCTTCCATCATGCCACGAGCACTGATATTACTAGTAGGTAAACCAAATAATTCAGGTACAAATGCTACTCGTTTTACCAATAATTGTAATTGATTAATCAAGGATACTAATCTTTTAGACTCAAGTCCGGGCGCACAAATCAGTACTGTTTGAACTCCTGTATCTTTAATAACGCTTTCTACATCTTTAAAGGCGCCAAGGCATGGGTATTCTTTAGCGATGGATGATGATTTAGGATTATCATCTACATAACCAATAATCTTATAGGTAGTAATCGGCATGCGATCTAAAGACCTCTTTACAAGTTCTGCAGTCTTCCCCGCTCCAACAAGAAGGATTGGAATTGTTAGATATTCTGTTTTTGAAAGTATTTTTCCTACGATAAAACGCTCGCTAAAGATAAATACGAGCATACATATATAAGCAAAAGCAACAAATAAACGAGACACATCATTAATTACATGGCCCGTGTACATGAGAACAATCGATACGACAACCCCTATGGTAATGCTACGAAATAAATTTTTCATCGTATCCCAATAAGGTGTTACCACAGAATAGGCATTATTAAGCAGCAAGATAGTTAAAAATACGATAGGCACAACACCATATACGTAAATTTCTTCTACCTTAAAATTTGAACTTACCGGTAAAATTGATAAGTTTAAACGCAAATAATAGGCTGCTAATGTCCCCAAAACAATAGCAATATAATCTGCTATAAGCACTATAAGCTTACTAATAAATAACTTTTTATTATTGTTATTACAGATAGAACTATTCATACTAATACCCCAAATTATAAAAAAAGATTGTTTTCTCAATATATTTTCAAGAAAACAACCTCTCTATCATACGAATACAATGTACCAATATTTACATATATTGTATCATATTTAAATATGTAAAACTATAAAAAAACATAGACTTCACCTATCTTTTATATAGTTCTTTGTTTTTTATGCCTATTTAAATTATACTCTATTGTCTATTAAATAGTAATTAATTACTTTCTAAAAAACTATATCATTCTCAATTATCTCGCAATTGAAGCATTATCCCCATAACAATCCAAAACATTCGAATACCAGATGAGTTACCCCAAGTATAATCAACAGATCCAAATAAAAATAAATAACTAATAAAACCAACAATGATTGATAAATCATAAGGATTTGCAGACATAATATAATTTTTTACTGATTTATAGATTGTAAAAATTGAGAATCCTAAGAAACCAATAAGCCCTAATATGCCAGATTCAGAAGCAATTTGTAGAATATTATTATGGGAATGACCTAAATTTTGAGTTTCTTTTTCCAATTTGTATTCTTCTTTATATTTCTTTCCCCACAAGCCAGGGCCCACCCCTATCACAGGATGATCCATAATCATTTGCTTATCTGCTTCCCATACATAGATACGGCCTAAATTTGAACCATCAGTAGTTATATTAAAAGTACTTTCTAAACGCTCCATATAAGATTGATTACTAGTAAATGCATATCCTATGCCTACAACAGTCACAAATAACACTAATATATAGCGAATATTAACAAAGCAATAGCGCAATGTTATGAGCACGCCATTAATTCCATTAAATAACCAGGAACCTCGGCTTTGGTTTCCCCACATTCCTAATAATATTCCGAGAGAAGAAAAAATAGCTGATAACCTCACATACTTAGGAAATGATTTATCAAACATAGCAATTAAAGCTAGGGGAAACGAAAATGATAACAACATGGCTAGCCCCATAACAGATCCATTAATGACCCCACCAGCGCGGTCACCAAAATCTAAGTTATAATGTGCCAAATATTGTCCAAAGGCAGATAAAGCATCAATGCCCATATATACAAAAAATACTGATAATATGGTGTATAATTTGCGAGAACTTTTAATACATAACAGGATTGGTACGATGATTAATACCTTCCAAACCCAAATATTAAAGAAATATTTGGTCGTCACTAGTATATCATCGCTTATAAATGCTGATGGCAATACACACAGCAACATCACTAAATAAGCCCATCCATATTGGCGTATCGATTGTGGTACAGAGATTTCATGTCGTCTATACCAACAAGTTATTAAGGTCATCAAAATAATGAGACCATACATCAAATTCCCAAAAGCCATAGATGACCGTGTCATACATATCATAATCGAAATGAGTATCGTTAGTACCATTTCCGCATTGTTAAGTATCCAAGATTTCATACTAACTCCCTTATCCCTTATTCATATTATTTAATAATCAAGCATTGTTACTGTTTACATATACTTATTTTATTAAATGTTTCATATGGTCTTGAATTTCTTGCTCATATTGATCGAGTAAATCATAGCGTTTACGATATTGACTACGTTTTTGTGACTTAATTTCCTCGATTGGTTTTCGGTATTCCTCCAATGGAATTTTGAAAAACCGTTCATCGCTGCATACTACACCACCAGATTCCTCCCATAATCGATCTAGCTCTGCAACTTTAGCACGATGACCGCGAACTAAGTGTGTATTAGCATAGAAACCTTCATCAGATACAGCATAGATAGATTCTACCTTACAAATGGCTGCTATATGACGCAATAGGAACATAATAAAGTTTTTTGGTCGATAACCAAACATATTCTTAGTAACTGTTTTAGCATTATCAAGACCATCTTTATAGCCTTGAACAGTGCCTATCCACATGGCAGGCTCCCCATTAAAGCCTTTCCCAAAACGGAAGTTAGCATGGTATACACCTTGTTTGCCCAATGTTAGTAACAATGTCAAAAAACCTTCTTTTCGTTGACCTGGTCCATAGTATAAGCGAGCTACCATATCAAGGTCTTCCGATTCCCATACTATGTAGCCACGATTCATACGGCTTACGTCATCATAAAAATTATCTGGATCTACAGAGTACATTTCACGAATAGCATCATCGGTAAATACAGCTTTTAAATAATCAAAATGATTAATAATAGCCTCTAATCGTTCCTGTGGTGTCGAATTTTTAAACAAAAAATATCTTGTCATTAACTCATATAAACCAACTTGACGGTCTAATAGTACTGAATCAGGTGTGTAGCTTGCAAAATAATTCTCTAAGTCCTCTATTTCTCGTTTATTGCGGATAGAGCGCATTGTATGAAGGAAAGTACGTCGTGTCTCCCTCCAACTACGTTTGCCATATATTTTTCGGCCTTTCCTCCATTGATTTTGTATATACTGTAACACCTTATCACCTCAAATTACAAACTATCTTATCTATGGAATCCACCATCTTGTCGATGGTAAAAGTAGACTTCACACGTGTATATCCATGTTCAATTATAGATTTTCGAACTCCATCATTCTCCATTAAGCCTTGAATAGCCTCTATAATAGATTCACTATTAACCGTATCTATGAGAATACCAGATTTTCCATTCTCAATAATCTCTGCTTGCGCCCCTGATGTACTTGTTATAACGGGCACCTTGCAATACATAGCTTCACATAATACGAGACCAAAAGCTTCCTGCACCTTAGAGGGTGCTACTAAACAATGAATAGATCGATACCATCGATTCATATCCTTTTGAAAGCCCATGTACTGCACATATTCTTCCATCTGATGCTGCTTGATATACTGATTCATTTGTTCGATATCAGCAGACTTACCGTCTCCACATATAACTAAACGAACCTCATCAATTTTATTATGAATCACTCTAACCGCATCTAAAAGATCAAAGATTCCTTTATTTTCAATGATTCGACCTGCATAACCAACGATAAATGGCTTATTTGGAATATTATCATCAGAAACATCAGAAAAACGACGTGTATTAACGCCATTGTAAACAAGATGGTATTTATCAATTATGTTTGGAATGACTTGTGCATCGTAAACCTTTTTAGACACACATATAAAAGCATCTACCTGTGATTGAATCCACTGATGGTACATATCTGTTTTAGCTTTTATTACATTATGCTTATAAAAAATGAGTTTAGCACCCGTTAAACGCTTTAAAGCCAAGCATAATAAAATATATTTTCCTGAGTGACATTGAATAACTGTGATTCCCTTCTCTTTTATATGTTTTACAATAGATAAAAGAGAAGTAAATCCTTTATAGGAATAAAGATTAGCTGTTAAAACCTCTGCTACTTGCTCAAATCTTTCTTGCAATTCATGATTTGAAACATCAATCAAAACAAAAGAAGGTATCTGCCGTCTATGTAGTTCATCGCACATATCATATACGTATTGCTCTCCGCCGCCCCAAACTTTGGCGCCTACTACGTTCAGTATCGACATAGATACCCTCCTTCAAATATATACTGTAGTTAACTATATATAGTTAATCATATATGAAATTATTTTTCATCTATTTTTTAGAAAACAATATCTTTTCATGATTAATGAACCACATAGTCAATAATGTCCAATCACGAGCATCATTCCCATGATTATTAATAGGACGAATTGGCTCAACCGGTTTATAGGATGGTATATTGCTTTCACCATAATCCATACGAACATCGCCCATCATATGAGGCGTAATCCATTGATACGGTGTAACTAATGTATCTGGCTGTTCATCAAACAAAGACGGTACGATGGAGTAATATTCAAAACCCTTTGGTGCAATAGCTTCAATAATGGTAGGCATGAGACTCATATGCGTGCCAATTGGCGCTGTAATCGTGTCTTTAGTGAAAGCAGGATGTTGCAACAATCCTACGGTACAGAATGTGTCGCGCAAGGTATAGTCTCGTTGAATTAAGGATGTATTATTCAAAAAGCCAAATAGATTAGAGTGGTCACCAGTGACAACGAATAAACTATCTGGAAAGGCCTTTTTCATAGCATTAATAAAGTTAAAAATAGCCTTATCACTATAGCGATAAGTAGCCAATTCCTTATTGCGTTTCTTATTGGATTTTAAATCATCTCCAAGGTTTGGCATGACCTGTTTAGGATCATA
>OKWQ01000124.1_pt1 | contig 73401 bp, 52 predicted proteins | sample 1607071 | NCBI WGS metagenome assembly OKWQ01 (sample SAMN07501039, study PRJEB24779) | human gut metagenome
TTTGAAATCTCTTTTAATAGAATCTTTCAAGGTTGTTTCACTGTTCAATTATCAAGGTTCTGTTTGCTTTTCTTTGCGGTTGTACTCTTTAGCGCAACTTCTATATCTTATCACACTGCCAAGTGTTTGTCAACAACTTTTTTAATTTTTATTTTTCTCAATTTTTTGATTGAGCTGTGCTGTTTTTTAACAGCTTTGATATATTACCATTTTTGTCAAAAGATGTCAATACCTTTTTCAAAACTTTTTAAATATTTTTTTCAAGGCTTCCTCTGACACAAAACAATCCACCGCAATCACTTGCAGTGGACTGTTATAATATCATTTTTCAAAAAAACTGTCAAGATAAATCTCCCATTTTTTCAATTATTTTTTTAAGCTTTATTCTTTCCACTCAAATTGCTGCTGCATGTACTTTTCTTAGGTAAAATAAGACATGGCATCTGTCAATAATTTAAGGAATATATTGTTGTCGTATATGAGGCTTAATATCTTACTGTTGTGTATCATAAGCATAAGTTCTCTTCCCAGATCGACACTGCTGAATACGGTAATAATTAAAAATGCGATCCAAACAAACACCAACCCCTGTACCAAACCTAAAACCAATCCCAGGATTTGATTTATCCCATGAAGAATCGGAAGATTTGCAATTACATCCAGAGTCATAACCGTAATCCATAAAAAGCTTACTACTAACAGGAAGGTTGCAACAAAAGAAATGATGTTCAATATAAGTGTAGCCATATAACTGGGTATATACTCCTCAAAACTTTGCACCGCCAGCTTTTCGTATCCTGTCTTATTGTTATTGCTTTCTAACATTTTTTGGATTGCACCGGGAAGTTTTAGGTCTTCAATCAGCTTTGCCTGTTCCAGCATTGAAATACTATTGCTGCTTTTCTGGCTTTCGGAATTCTGTCCCTCACCACTCTCCGTATCCCGGGTATCCTGGACATCTTTGGTATCTTTATTCTGTTTATTAGTAACACCAAAGGCTGACTGGCATTTTTCTTCAATCATGCTGTATAAAGGGGTCTGTGTTTTTAGAAACTCCGTTACGTATGGAGTTGCTATGGAAACCAAAACAATTGATACAATTAATGAAACCATTGATACAAAAGTCTTAATAAATCCCTTTCTAAATCCATTTAATATAAAGAATAATAGCACTAACAGCACTATAATTGTAAGTAAATTCATGATGTTTTCTCCTATTTAAGCCTTATCTGATCTGTGCTGTTCTGTGTAATCATCGTGTATTTCCGAAATCCCTTGGCACTCATAACATTTATAACAGGCTTGCTATAGCTGCCGGAAAATTTTTCTTTTCCACCAGTGCTATATATCGCAAACTTACCTTCATTAAACATAATGATCTCATCGCCGTCAATCTTTATCTCCTTATAATCCAGATCGAAATATTTCTGCATTGTCTTTCTGCCGCTCAGATTATAGAGACGCATCAGGTACTTATGTTCCGGGTCATCGCTTCCTACCACTACCCCAATACTATTATCACTGTAAAAGATGCTGATAATCTCTTCTTCCAGATCTACCCTGGCACTTTCCTGGGGCACCTGATTCCCTTTGAAAATTGTGAACCCGTCATTTCTAAAAGCTACTGAAGCAGAATCATTCATAAATAACGTTTTGGGAACTATCGTATTATCATAAGTTACACTGCTCACTTCATTATTAATCTGGGTCTGCCCTACAGAATCAAAATTATAGAATGCTATCTTGGTACTCATCTTTTCTTTTGCCACATTCAGATAGGATACCATCATCTTTAATCCATCCGGTGATAACGCAACATCCATTGGATATCCAAAGTCATTTACCGTAGTACGGTTTTCTGCAATTGGATTTCCTTTGGTATCATAAAAATTGATCCAGGTTGTGTCTCCTTCTTCCAGCACTGCTGCCACTACACCTTGCTCTGCAACTTTAACTTTTAAAATCGGAAGTGATGTCTGAAATGATCCGATTTGCCCATTCTCATCAAAAATATAGATCTGGGTACCCTTTTGGTCACCTACTACAGCTGTTGTTCCGCAAATATCAATTATAGGGCTCTGCATACTGAATGTTGCACTGAATAACACTTCGTTTCCGGGACTGACACAACTCACTCCATCGGGGCTGTATTTCAGCAGATTGCCGCCTAACTGCGCATATTGTGTCGCAGTTATGTCAGATCGTTTCTCGCTGCTCAGTGTGGTATAATGGTGGAATACTCTGACATAGTTATATATAGAATACCCAATTATCAGAATGGCTATTACTCCGATTATGATTCCCCAACGGGAAAAAATTAATTTTTTATGTTTCTTAATTTTAGTTGTTAAATCCAGCATTTCATCACTTTGCGTTTGAAGCTGCTTTTTTTCCAGCCTCTTATCCTTTATTTTTTGCCATTTTTCCCTGATCTTAATAAACTTAAACTTGTCCTTAAAAAAGTCTTTTATCTTTCCCATCTGTACTCTCTTTCGTATCTCCAAGTGTTATTTTGATTTATCGTTTGAAACAGTATAACATATTTTTTTATGGGAGTACAATTTTTTGTCCGGGTAAAATCGTATTTTTATCTGTAATTCCATTTAAGGAGCAGATATCTTCTACTTTATCAAGCGTTCCATAATACATTTCACTTATGGTTGCCAGAGTGTCGCCTACCTTTACTACATAAGAAGCTCGTCCCAATGTCTCTCTTGCCGGCTGCTTTGCGGGGTCTGCCTGTCCCTGCGCTTCCGGCTCTTCTGACTGGCTTGTCTTATCCTGCTGGTCTGCCTGATTTGCCTGGCTGTTCTGGCCCGCATTGCTTTCCTGACTCTCAGATACTGCCGCATTGGACTCCTTGGAAGCCTCCGTACTATTTGCTGCATCCGATTTTGACTGCCCGTTAGCTTCTGATACCTCTGTTCCTTTGTTTCCCTTTGCTCCATTGGCTTCTTCCGTAGCCGGCTGTGGTTCTGTTTCCTTAATGCTGCCTTCTTTATTTTTATCAATTGCTGCATTTTTTTCAGAAACACTTTGTTCTTTATCTGTCTTTGTCTGAGCAGGTGCCATTGCAGATACGGAATCATCAGCGCCTTCTGCCGCAGCGTCTTTGCCTCCCATGGATTCAGAAATCCCGGCAAGTGCCATCTCCATGTCTTTCATTTTATCATAATTATTAATCAGCGTAACACCTATTATAAGAACGGTAAGCACAAGAAAAGAGCTGGCTGCATACAAAAGCTTTGTAGTAATTGGCTGCTTGTCCGACTCTTTCTTTTCTTGTTTTTCTTTTTTCTCTTTTTTCTCTTCCGCTATTTTCTTTCGGAAGCTTTGTACTGCATCATCTTTTACCTCTGTCTCTTCTTCTACTGAACGGTCCTTGTTCATAGCCACCATGTACTCCTGCATCATGATGTTTTTTTCATAATAAATATAGTAACCGCCCTGAGCCACGAGCCTGCCGCTTTCAACTGCAAATACCGCTGATTCATTCTCTGTAAAATCTCTCAGTATAAGTACCTGGTCTTCTCCGGGGAACTGGCTTTCATGTATCCGCTGCATCTCTTCCGTTGCGATCAGCGTGGATTCTTCCTCTCCCAGATACCAGCCGACGATTTCCCTGCCGTCAAAGTACTCCATCATCTGCTGCTGGACTTTGTCCCACATTTCTTCCCCGAAATCTAATTCGTCTACCGCCAGTGCTCCATTTATAAATATATAACGGTTCTTACCTGCCCTTTGTACTTCCCCAAGAAGAATTGCCGCTGCCCGCTGCGTCCCTTCTTTTCTATCGTTTGCTAACTGATGCATGTAAGTTACCGCGTAATCCTCAATGTAAATTTTCCTGTCTTGTCCGCCTTCTCCGATCTGCCTGATATTTTTTGGCAGTGCTACCTGTGCTTCTCCATCTTTATCCCCTTTGTGTTCCCCTTTGTAAATGACTTCTATCATACCCCTGTTCACTCCTTTATTGGTTCCATGATATTACAGAGATTATCATATTTTGAATGCAGATTTTATCAATTCGTGGTAAGGAATTCCAGAGATTTCCGACATAATATGAATTTTGGCGGCATGGTTTTTTATATTTATTTAATTAATCTCGAAATACGGTATCACATTGAGTGAATAATTTAAAAAGAATGAGGATAAACTTTAGAAAAGCATTAGAAAGGGTAAAGAACATGCATTCCGACTCATTGAAAAAAACACAATATATTAACTCAAAAGAAAAAAATGCCCCGATTGTTTTAGGCGAGCATTTACTGGATTTTTTACAAAGCCCCGATTTTAGCCAGGCTCCCCCCGTATTTGTCTGCATCGGAAGCGACCGTGTAACCGGTGACAGCCTGGGTCCTCTAATCGGAAGCCGATTAAAAAAACAATTAGGACGTCATTTTCCGGTATACGGAACTTTAGATTCGCCAATCCACGCCCTCAATCTGGATGAGGCTATACAAAATATAAAAAAGCGCCACAGCAACAATACAATCATCGCTATAGACGCTTCTCTGGGCACGAAACGGCATCAGGGATACATTTCCATTGGTAAAGGCAGCCTGCTTCCGGGAGCCGGTGTAGAAAAGAAATTAAATGCCGTAGGAGATGTATTCATTACCGGAATCATTAATACTGCAGGACGCTTCGCTCATCTGGCTCTGCAGACAACCAGGCTCTCTACTGTAATGCACCTGGCGGACTGCATGATCGACGGCATTCTGCTTGCCTGCCGTTATTATGCCCTGGATACAGACTCTCTGGAAGCTCTGTGGGATTTTGAAGACTTATACTCCCCTATGACTGCCCTGGCTCCCACTACAGGTGCTACCTTAGACGCTAACTGATACATGGTACGATAACCAAAAGGTAGTTTGATCCTCTTGGGCATTATCTTCCCGGAGTAGTGGTCGGTGATCTCGCATGCTCCGCAATATTTATCTGTAAGGCAGATAATATAAGATTCAAAATACTTTGGCGGTATGATAGTTAGCGGCCACATATGCTTTAAAATGATGTCTTTCTCCATATCATTCAGGTCAAAGTATTTTTCTGCCCTTCTCAAAGCCACTTTGGGATGCGTAAGCCCGTGGAAACGGTCGCCGGTTTTTGCTGCATGTTCTCTCCAGTCATATAGAAACAGATCATGCAGCATACCTGCCCGTGCTGCCGCTTTGGCATCCAGTCCCAGTACTTTACATATCTGATAATTATAATAAGCCACATTCATGCAATGCTGATAACAATTTGTATCACAATGATGCGGAAATTTCTTCATCAGCAGAACCACCGGATGTTCCATAATATCCCTGATACACTCGTAAAATTCCTGATTCATATCATTACGGTGGCTTCTTGCTCTCCTGGCTCTTGCATCACGTGTCATAATATCCCTTCTTTCTAAACAATAATTTTTCTTTCATTTATTATACCCAAAAGGACGTTTAAATACCAGAGTGTGTTTGAATTTACCTTTATAAAGATGTGGTAATGGCACATTCAGATCCCAAAGCGGCACGTGCTGATGGCGAAACACCTCTTCTGCAGACAAAAAAATATGCCATACGGCAGCCGGATTCCATACTAATGTACAAAATCTGACTTCCATATGACATTATGATTGATTAAACAAAAGATTTAATTTTTGTATAAATTCCTTCTGCATCAAGGCCGTATTTATGCAGTAACGCTACAGCCGGACCTGATTCACCAAAGACATCGTTTACACCGATTTTCATAACCTTTGTTGGAGCATTTTCACTTAAGCAGTCACATACTGCACTGCCAAGTCCGCCGATCACAGAATGCTCTTCCACTGTCACTACTTTACCGGTTTCTTTTGCAGCTGCAATGATTAATTCTTCATCCAACGGTTTGATTGTATGGATATTAATCACTTTTGCCTCTATGCCGTCTGCTGCCAGTTTTTCTGCTGCCTCCAGACATGCCGATACCGGAAGTCCGCTTGCTACGATAGTAAGGTCTTTGCCTTCTCTTAAGACAACACCTTTTCCTAATTCAAATTTATATTCTGGTTTATCATTGATTACCGGAACGGCTAAACGGCCAAAACGTAAATATACCGGTCCATCGTATGTGGCTGCTGCAGCAACTGCTGCTCTTGCTTCTACATCATCGGAAGGATTGATTACGACCATTCCCGGAATTGTTCTCATTAACGCAATATCTTCGTTGCACTGGTGAGTTGCTCCATCTTCTCCAACGGAGATACCAGCGTGTGTTGCACCGATTTTTACATTTAAATGGGGATACCCAATGGAATTACGAACCTGTTCAAATGCGCGTCCTGCTGCGAACATTGCAAAAGAACTCATAAACGGTATTTTACCTGTTGCAGCAAGTCCTGCTGCGATTCCAGCCATGTTGCATTCTGCAATACCACAGTCAATATGACGTTCTGGAAACGCCTTTTTGAAGATACCTGTTTTGGTAGCTGCTGCAAGGTCAGCGTCGAGTACTACGAGATTATCGTATGTTGCTCCTAATTCTGCCAGAGCATTTCCATAGCTGTCTCTGGTTGCAATTTTCTTTACTTCTGACATAATGCTTCACCTGCCTTTTCTAAATCTGACATAGCCACTGCATACTGCTCATCGTTCGGAGCAGTTCCATGCCAGGCTACTGAATTTTCCATGAAGGAAACTCCCTTGCCTTTTACTGTCTTCATAACAATCGCCGTTGGCATTCCCTTTACTGTTTTTGCTTCATCGAATGCTGCTTTTAACTGATCGAAATCATTTCCGTTGGCAACATTGATTACATGGAAATTGAATGCTTCAAACTTTTTGTCAATGGGATAAGGAGAACAAACATCTGCAACATTTCCATCGATCTGCAGTCCGTTGTTATCTACGATTACAACCAGATTATCTAACTTTCTGGCACCTGCGAACATAGATGCTTCCCATACCTGTCCTTCCTGGATCTCACCATCACCAAGCAGGGTATATACACGGTAGTCTTCCTTACTTAATTTTGCAGAAAGAGCCATTCCAACTGCTGCGGAGATTCCCTGTCCCAAAGATCCGCTGGACATATCTACACCCGGAATATGTTTCATATCCGGATGCCCCTGTAAATAGGAACCAAGATGACGCAATGTTTTTAAGTCTTCTACTGGAAAATATCCTCTGTTTGCCAAAGTGGAATAGAGTCCCGGAGCGGTATGTCCTTTTGATAATACAAAACGGTCTCTGTCTGCTTTCTTTGGATCCTTCGGATCAATATTCATTTCTTCAAAATATAAATAAGTAAACACATCTGCTGCTGATAAAGATCCGCCCGGATGTCCTGCTTTAGCGCTATGCACTGCAGTTACGATCCCTTTACGGACTTCATTGGCAGTTTTCTGAAGCTCTAATTTGTTCATATAATCCTCCTGAAATTTATTCCTGCGAGCAAAGAGCCAGGCGGACATAACTGTATGTCCATCTGGCGCTGCTGCGAAGGTCAATACCCCACAGCCTGCTGCGCTGCTAATTTGAGCCCCGCCAGTTTAAGCGGGGTATTGGACCGGATAGTCACATTATAACCTTAATATATACAATATGTAAAGTACTTAATTTGATACGAATCTCCTCCCGGATGTCCGCTTTTAAATACTTCAGAACGGTTCCATATATCAGTGACCTTCTATTATTCTCCGAATACTGCTTTGTAATCTGCCTGGAATTTTTCAATACCTGCATCTGTTAACGGATGTTTTGTCATCTGTTCAATAACAGAGTAAGGAACTGTTGCAATGTCTGCACCGGCTAAAGCACAGTCAGTTACATGAATCGGGTTACGAACGCTTGCTGCGATAATTTCAGTGTCAATTCCTGCTACTGCAAACATCTCAGCAATTTCAGAGATTAGGTCAACACCTCTTACTGAGATATCATCCAGACGTCCAAGGAAAGGTGATACATAAGATGCTCCTGCTCTTGCTGCCAGTAATGCCTGGTTAGCTGAGAAGATCAATGTTACATTTGTCTTGATTCCTTCACTTGCTAAAACCTTTGTAGCTTTTAATCCTTCTACAGTCATTGGGATTTTAACTACCATATTTGGATGGATTTTCGCAATTTCTCTTCCTTCTGCGATCATTCCTTCTGCATCTGTTGTAGTAGCTTTTACTTCTCCGCTGATCGGTCCGTCTACGATGGATGTGATTTCTTTGATTACTTCAACAAAATCTCTTCCCTCTTTTGCGATCAGGGATGGGTTTGTAGTAACACCACAGATAACGCCCATATCATTTGCTTTTTTAATGTCCTCTACCTTTGCTGTGTCGATGAAAAATTTCATTTTGTTTCCTCCTTTGGAATGTGTGGTTATGAGATTTATTTTTATGAATCACTGTTTGGATTCATTTTTTCTTTGTTATTAACAGTATAGCATATGTTTTTAAATGTTCAATAGGTCCAGAATTTTATTAATTATTTTATCTATTAATAATTATATTTTTATTAATAGAAATATCATGCTTTTTCTGAGATTTACAGTTGTTCTTGGGTTTTTTGGAGTATTTTTGCAGCTATTCTTCATTTTTATTAATAATAATTTTCAAAAAAGTATTTAATTTATTTTTTTAATTCCTGGCATAGGAGGTTGTTCCCCGAACAATCAATCTGGGTTCGTACTCTACGTGATAAATACTGGTTGGCTGCAGTTCCAGGGCATCCAGGCTGTTTTTGGAATGAATTTTCCGGATAATAATATCGCAGGCATCTCTTCCCTTCAAAGGCACAAAATGTTCAATTGTAGTAAGGGACATCCGCTTCATTTTCGAAAAAAGTATGTTATCGCAGCCAATCACGGATACATCCCCCGGGACCTTTAGCTTGGCTTCATATAATGCGTCCATAATGCCAAAGGCAATCATATCATTCAGTCCTGCAATAGCCGTCAGGTCATCATGCTCTTTTAGCAGCTCCTTAGTCAGGTCGTAGCCCATCTTGTATTCCGAATCAATACTGGGCATGACGGTATCCATGTCCTCATCGGCTGATTTCACATATACTGTATCCCCAAATCCTGCTGCCCGAAACTCTTTTACAAATCCCTCTACACGCTTAAACCGCTGCCTCTGCCGGTCTGTCAGCGGAGGGGACACGAATGCCGCCCTCTGATGACCAAGTTCCAGCAGATGTTTTGCCATCAGCCTGCCTGGTTTCGAATTGTTCAGTTCTACAGCATCTACTTCCATGATATCTTCCCGGTTATTAATTACCACAAACGGAATATGTTCCGCTAATTCCTTTACCTGTTCCATAAAACAGGTACTTGGATTGCTGGTATAGATAATTCCAAGAGGCTGTACGCTATCCATCATTTTTAAATAATATTCTTCCATTTTCAGATCTCTCTGGGTATTGCAAACAAATACCGCGTAACCCTCTTCTTTGGCAACCCCTTCAATTCCCTGCAACAGCATTACATAATAGGGATTGGTCAGCGTCGGGCAGAACACGGTAATGAGCTTCCTGGCTTTATTATCTTTTCTTACTCTGCGCTTTGGAATATCATACCCCAGCTCACGGGCTGTGTTCTCCACTTTTTCAACTGTTTCTTTGGAAAAAGATACATTGTATTTCTTATTTAATATCATGGAAACAGTTGCCTGGGAAACCCCGGAAGCTTTTGCTACGTCTGATGAGGTTACTTTGTTCTTTTTCACTCTGGTTCCTTCTTTCTTTATATTTACAATACTGCTATAGAGCGTGAGTCCGGATGGAGTACCAGGTATTAATCAGCGATATCCTCATTTACTTTGCGGATTACCCTGCACGGATTGCCAACTGCCAGACTGTTTGGCGGAATGTCTTTCGTAACAACACTGCCTGCACCGATTACGCTGTTTGCACCAATCGTTACGCCAGGCAGCACCATCACCCCTGCGCAGATCCAGACGTTGTCACCGATATGAACCGGATGCGTGTATTCAAGACCTTGAATCCTCCGGGCTGCATCCATTGCATGTTCTTCTGTTATAATACATACATTGGGTGCAATAAATACGTTGTTTCCAATGGTAATCTTTCCGCTGTCCATGAGTTTGCAGTTGACGTTCAGGAAAAAATTATCACCCACCGCAGTGTTATACCCATATGTACAGAAAAGCGGCTGCTCCACGACGCAGTTAGCACCGGTACTGCCAAGCAGTCCCTGTATGGCAGCCTGACGTGCTTCACGGTCAAGCGGGTGTATGTTGTTATAGTCATATAACTTTTTTACAGTCACGTCACGGTCTGCCGCTAATTCAGGATCCCCCGGCTGGTATAGCATACCTGCATGTGATTTTTCTTTTTCTGTCATAAAATATTTACTCCTTCATTATTATTGTCGTTTCTGCCCCAAGCATTGTTTTAGAATCGTTTAAATATGCAGCATCCGGCTTGACTGCAGACGTAATCATTTACTTTGAAATCATTATACCAAACGAATGCAAAAAAGGCTACTTACTGCATGAATTTTATTTTGTAAGAAAAATTTCAGAAATAACACTTAAAAATGACGGTATTATGGGCTATAATAAATTTAATGAATTTTAAAACACGCTCTGGGAGGAAAGGTTGATAGAAAATTACGATTCAGAAAGGACGCCACGATGTGATTCTTTCAACCTGTTTGATTGTGGCAGTATTGCAGGCTTGCCTGCAATATGCAGTGGGAATAAATATGGAGTTTGGAAAAATACTGGTCGTGGATGACGACCGGGAAATTGTACGTGCAATTGCAAAGCTTTTAGAACTGGAGGGTTATCAGGTGCTTCGCGCCTATGATGGGATGGAGGCTCTGGATCTGGTTATGAGTAATGAAATCCATCTAATCCTGCTGGATGTGATGATGCCCCGCCTAAACGGCCTGTCGGCAATGATGAAAATCCGGGAGAGCAAAAACATACCGATTATCATTCTGTCTGCAAAAACGGAGGAGAGTGATAAAGTTCTCGGTTTATCTATGGGCGCTGATGACTATGTTTCCAAGCCCTTTAATACGGCTGAACTGATCGCAAGAGTAAAATCACAGCTTCGCCGGTATCTGGCACTTGGTACAATCGGTACAGGGGAACAGACAAATGATAATATCATCGCACTTGGGGATCTCGTTCTGGATAAGAACGGTAAAGAAATCCAGGTGAATGGCAGAAATGCAAAGCTCACTGCAACAGAATATAAGATACTGGAGCTTCTGATGAGCAATCCAGGCAGAGTTTTCTCTGCGGAAGAAATTTACAGCCGGGTATGGAACGAAGAAGCTTACTCGGTGGAGAACACGGTAATGGTGCATATCAGGCGCATTCGGGAAAAAATCGAAATTAATCCGAAGACGCCTCAATATTTAAAGGTGGTATGGGGAATTGGATATAAAATTGAAAAATTGCAACACTGACAAAGATTATAAATATGTATGGTTTGGTATTCTGACACTTGCATTGTCCGGAATCAGCGCGTCTTCAGCAGAACTTTCCTTATCAGACTCGGCTCCCGGTTTTTTAGTGTGGCTGGCTGTTTATGCCTGCGGCGCCGCAGCTGTCTTAGCTGTTATTGAATTGGTCCGGCGTTTAGGTGCAGATAGGGAAGATATGTTTATCGACTATTTTGATAACTGGAAATTAGAGACACCGATTATTCTTTTGCTGGTCTTCTACTTGTTTTATAAGGCATTTATTTTTCATGGATGGTTCTGGAATATTGTTGATAATGCCGGCAGCCTGGGTATGAGCTTTACTTTTCTGCTGACTTCCCTGAACCTGTTTTTACTTTCTATACCGTTTATGCTGGTAATCTCCGGCTTGATTCTGGTTTTCATCCGGCATATTAAAATTCTGGAATTGAGGAACAACAACCGTTACAAGACATTATTGCCAAAACTCAAAGAACGCTACCGGCAAAACAGATCTCTATATGAGCAGAATTATGATTTTCAGAAAAAACAATTCCGTCATACCGTAACCGGAGTGATCTCTATAATCGTACTAATGATTACCATGCTTATATTTTTAGGGGCCTCTGATTTTATAATGTATACGGGAGGTCTGGGAGTTGCATTCATTTTCGTGTTATATATTTGCGGTTTTGTTGGTATTTTCCAATATATAGGGGGACAAAAGACGGTTGGACGTATGGGGAAAGTTCTGGATGCGGTAGAACTGATTGAATCCGGCTGCGCTTATCATCCTGATGGCACTTTAAAGAAAAACCCTGCATTTGAAAAAGCTTCCGTTCAGTTGGTCTCCATTCAGAAGCAGATGCAGAACAGCGCCACGGAACAGAAGAAAAGCGAGCGGATGAAGGTGGATCTGATAACCAATGTGTCTCACGACCTGAAAACTCCGCTGACATCGATTATCAGCTATATAGACTTACTGCAAAAGGAAGAAGGTCTCTCTGAAGAAGCAAATGATTATCTGAAGATTCTGGCACAGAAATCTGACCGGCTTAAAGATATGGTGCAGGACTTATTCGAAATTTCGAAAGCCACCAGCGGAACCATCGAACTGGAACTGGAATGCCTGAATATGAGAAAACTTCTGGAACAGACCCTGGGCGATATGGATGATCAGATCCAAAAATCCGGTCTGGTAATCAAGAAAAACTTCTGTAAAGAGGATGCCTATTTCCTGGGTGATGGAAAAAGAATGTACCGGGTTTACCAAAACCTGATTGAAAATGCACTGAAATATTCTCTTACCGGAACCAGGATCTACATTGACCTTACGGTAGAAAACACACGCGTAACAACGGTTATCAAAAATATTGCCGGATACGAAATGAACTTTACGGATGGCGATATCACCGAGCGTTTTGTACGCGGAGACAAGGAACGAAGTTCGGAAGGAAACGGGCTTGGTCTTTCCATCGCTAAGAGTTTTACGGAAATGTGTTACGGCAACCTGGATATTGATGTTGACGGTGATTTATTTAAGGTTACGGTTTCGTTTCCGGAAACGAATAAGGAATTAGGAGAACATTAAAAGGGCACAAGGTATTTGGAGTAAATTAAAAGAACAGCATGCACCGTTTGATTCGGGTCTGCTGTTCTTTTTCATTTTATGCTGTATTATGCCCGTTTACGCTTTGGATAATGATATTTTCTGATTATATTCATCTACGATTCTGCCTACCAGGCGGATACGTTCGATATCGCCGGTTGAAGATAATTCATCGGATATCCCCAGTATCAGCTTTGGTGCAAACAACCGGATACATTCCTGAACCTGATCTGTTAATTCTTCCTCGGTAAACTCCTTGTCAAATAAGATAGCTGCGATACCATCTATCAGCCACAAATCATCACCCAGTGCTTCTTTCACTTCCTGTAATGTAACATCTCCCTGTGGTTTCGGCGTGATTGCTTCTATGCCATCTAATCCTGTCATTTTAGCGTATCTCAGAATATCTTTTGTATCACCGTCCCAATGGGAGTAGACAAACTTTCCCGCTTTATGAAGCAGCTTACACCTTTTTTGGTATGCGGGAAGTACATATTTTTCAAAATAATATGGTGGCAATGTTTTACAATGAAGGTTATCCCCGAAATTAATCATCTCAATGGGTGATTGGTTGATAACCGCAATCATGCGCTCCTGGTTTTGTTCCAGTGCAAGAAAAAACCGTTCTACTGCTTCCGGGAAATCAGCCAGCGCATAGATTGCATTTTCCACCCCCATTAAGTCTATATACAGATACTGAATATTTACCCTGGGCATAAAAATAGCAGGAGCGCCAATTCTATTCCATTTTCCATAGATTTTATCAAATGTTTCCTGGTCCCATTCCCACTCCTGGTGGTTCACCACATAGCACATTACATCCAGATCTTCTTCCGTTTCTGCCCACCACTTTTTGGGAAAGCTTCCGGAATTTGAAGAGTTTGAGACCATAATACAATTGAGAATCCCCAACGGTGTTTCGATGATCTGCTCTGTTTCCATTTCTGATATTTTGTTTTCACTTCTTTTAATACTGCTGTCTTCCTTTATTTTAAAGCAGTCGTTATATTCATAAATCCGGTTGGAACATCCCAGTTCCCGGTAAATATCCGGAAGTTTGGCCCCCTTGAACCTGCCGGGCAGTTCTTCCTTTGCAAAATTTTTATCATCATACCAGCACCCGATTCTTGGCTGCCAGAGGATTCTTCCATTTGTCTGATTATGTATCACATCCAGTTGATACTGATAAAGATCCAGATTACAGTGGTCTGTCTGCATATAGAACCCCTCCTATTCCATTGCCTTGTTTAATCTGTCCCAGGTCTCAAAAACCGTATAAACATTCTGGGGATCAGCACCGGGTCCGAATTCACATTGTGCAATACATCCCCCATTTTTCCAAAGCTTCCGGTAAACCTGCTGAACTGCCTCTGTAACCTCTTCTTTGGTACCAAACGGTAAAATATGCTGACGGTCTATCTCCCCCCAAAACGTAATTTTTCCCCGGTATTTTTCCAGCTCATCCAGTCCAATGCAGAAAATCTGTGAATTGAAAGCGTCAAGCCCCAAATCTATCATTCTGGGATATATTTCTTTTGTGTTCCCGTCTGAATGCATAAAAGACTTTTTGCCATACTTTCTGGCTATTTCTATGTAATCTTTATACATTGGGCGAAATATCTTATCCCAGATCCTGGGATTGATTAATAAGTTATTCTGGCTTCCCCAATCATCCATAAACATGATTCCGTCAATCTCTGTCTGTGCCCATTTTTCTACCAGTCTGCAGTAAAAGTGATGCATTTTGGAAATAAACTCCGTCATCTTTTGGGGCGGATACATTAAATCCATATACAACTCTTCTGTGGTTCTTAAAAACTGGAGCTGCTCGAATGGGCGCGGACAACATCCGCTCAGAACAAATTGATCTGTATTCCTGCAAAACCGGTTTACCGCTTCCTCATCAAAATCAAGCAATTCTTCCGGAATATGAACCCTATCGGCATCCAGCCAATCCTCATCCTTAATTAATGCTTCTTTTACTTCACCGATAATTCCCTGGTGGATATTAATAAATCTACAGCCCCAGTCATCCACATATTCTCCCACTTCGCAGGAATTTCCCCTGGACTGCGTTGGCGTCTTTAAAATTGTGGGCGCCTCTACGATGTCATCCCGGTATTCCTTATGGATGCGTTCCACCATCTCCCGGTGATTCATATCTGCCCAGGGCAGATACCATAACTGTCTCGGAATCCTTCCATCTGTATTTCGAAACTCCAGGGTTGCATTTACTAACTCTCTTGATGTCATGTGATATCTCCTTTATTTTTAGCTCATTGCGTACTGACTGAAGCATTGATTTCTCCAGACAGTCATTACGCAGCCTTTATGTAATTATTGGATATTGCAAAAATGATTTCCATACCTTATATTAAGTCATAAGAAAACCCTTTATGGAGGTACCTATGACTGAATGCTTTGACGATGACTATATCTGGGAAAAGGATTTTAAGAAACTGAACAAACAGCATATTCAGATTCCATCTTTACACATGATCGCACGGGCTACGCTAAACCGGGCTTCTGCTCCCTTATCTGAGCATTATCATAAAAACCGTTTAGAATTTGTAACCATAATTAACGGTCATCAGCAATATTCTGTCAACGGACATACCTATCATCTGTTCGGACAGGATGTATTCACTACCTTTCCTGATGAACCTCATGGTAATAACAATTCTCATCAGGCTGTTTGTGAATTCATCTGGTTTCAGATCGATATGACGAAATGCAGTAACTTTCTTGGCTTATCACCACCCCTGAGCGATATACTATATCAAAAGTTATCCTGCTACAAAAAGAGGACGAATAAGGTTGGCAATTCAGAACTTTTGCTGCTGATGCAGTCTTTTGACTACTTCTGCTCGGAAGATCCTGCCTGGAAACTTTTGGGTCACAGCCTGTTTCTTTCGTTCCTGACCAGACTCACCCTTACCGAAAACATTTCCCAGGATATTTCCTGTGATATTCAGAAAGCGATTGACTTCATTAAGGAAAATATAACCGAATACATCAACTTTTCATCCATCAGCGAAGTATGCAATCTGTCTGTTTCCAGATTAAAAACAAAGTTTAAGGAGCAGATGGGCATAACCCCCAGAGAGTATATCAACTCTCTTAAAGTGGAGTATGCAAAAAATATGCTGCTGGATGAGAACTATAATATTACAGATGTTGCTTTCGATCTGAATTTTTCCTCCAGTAATTATTTTTCTTCGGTCTTTAAACAGTTTACAGGTTTTACGCCTTCTCAGTACCGGGATCTGATCTCTCATGGTTCTGCTGCTGATGGCTCCTTTCATGAGCCTGCTTAACCTTTTACCCCACCTGCCAGATTGTCCGTGAACATTTTTCTGGAACACAGGAATAATACTACTGCCGGAATAGAGATCAGAACCGCACCAGCCATAATGCCGCCCCAATCAGTTCCATGGGGTCCCTGAAATTTTGCCAGAGCCATAGAAACGGTGTATAACTTTTCGTTAGAAATAAATGATACTGCCACCAGATATTCCTGCCATATGGTGATAAATATAAATATCGCTGTAGATATTATTCCCGGCATCGCCAGGGGAAACACCACGTAGAACATAACCTTAAAATTAGAGCATCCATCAATACATGCCGCTTCTTCCAGTGAAACAGGTACATCATTAATATAATTAATCAGCAATACTACCGCGATAGGAAATGCTATTCCCAAATAGGTAATCCATAAGGATGAAAAAGTATTCAGCATTTTTAATTTACTCATGATCAGATACAACGGAATAATGTATGCAATCATCGGTATAAACTGCGTTAATAATATCGTTGAATTTAAGAACCGCTTTCCACGAAAATTTTTCCTTGCAAAGGCATATGACATTAATAATCCGGTCAGGATGCTGATGACTACCGTAATACAGGTGATAACGAGACTATTTGTTAAGCATTTCAACAAGTCAACTTTGATAAATGCATCCTGAAAATGTGCTATCGTAAAAGACTGTGGGATTAACGACAAACTACTGTTAAAAATTTCTTTGTCTGTTCGAAAGGCAGTAGAAACAATCCAATATAAGGGAAAAACTAAAAAAAGCAGCAGACCGATATATATGATATACTTCAACAGGAGATATCCTTTCTTTTTTTTCATTCCAACCATAAGCACCTCCTATAAGTCAGCGGATCTTTTTTTTAGCATCCCTGGAATTGTATTCATCGCTAATACAACTACCAGTAACACAAGTATCATCATAACAGCAAAAGCAGATGAATCCGAATAATCAAAGAATTTAAATGCTTTTCTCTGCAGCAAAACCGGCAGTGTTTCAGTAGCGCCTGCCGGTCCGCCTCCTGTCATAACATGTACTAAACCAAATGAATTAAATGTCCAGATAAAACACAATGTAAGAACAGAAGTAAACGCCGCTGCAATATGCGGCATCTCAATGGATTTAAATAAAACCCATCTGTTCGCTCCATCGATCACTGCCGCCTCCACCTGATCAGATGGAAGGGTACGAAGTTTTGCAAAAACGGTTATGGCTACTACGGGAAATCCCCGCCATATATTAGCAAAGGCAACCGCAAGCATGGCGTACACGCTGTTTGAGAATATATCTTCCCCCGCTGGAATGATATGTAATGTTTCCAGTAGATTATAATATGGTCCTGTCTGATAGTTTAAAAGCAATTTCCAGGTATATCCGGTAACAACCTCTGGTAAAATCCATGGAATCAGTAAAAAAACCTGTAATGCTCCTACTCCCTTCATAGTTCTGGAGTTTTGTAAAAATGCAGCAATTAAACCGAAGAAAGCAACAAAACTAATTACGATGGCCACATATATAAGGCTCTTGACCAATGCCCCCGCAAACTCATCTCCCTGGATAATATTGGTGTAATTTTCAATTCCAATAAGCGTAGTATCCGAATTCAGCAGGGAATAATCTGTAAAACTATAAAATATATTCTGCAAAAATGGCAGGAAAATAACCAGCAGAAGCAATAAGATACCTGGTATTATAAGTAAATAGGGAAACATTCCCCGGAATCTCTTAGATTTGAACAAAACTTCATACCCCTTTCCATCACCCACAATTTGTTATAGCCCCTATAAATATTTACCGGCCTCACGACTTTGTATCGTCATAAACTGACGCAGTCATAAGTTTTATTTGTTTTTATCCAGGAGCTTTTGAACGCTGTCCTGCGCTTTACTGCAAGCCTCATCTACCGGTATCTTTCCATACAGAACATCGGTCCAATAGGAAAAGAAATCTTCTGACACTTCATTTAAATTAGGCACAGGTATTCCGGCAAGGTAAGCGGTTTCCAACTGATCTCTGAAAATATCATATTTTTTATCTGTATAAGGTGCCACTTTATATGCATCTTCCATTGTGGGCAGATCCGTTGCTGCCATACTTGCCATAGCTTCGGGAGTTGTAGTTATATACTTCATAAGGTTCCATGCTTCCCCTGCATTTTTCGAACCGCTTCCAATTGCCATCTGGAATCCGCCTGACGTAGATGCCTGCTCTTTTGTGCCGCTTGGAATTTTAATTAATTCATATGTGAAATCTACTTCCGGCATTAAGGAGTATTCCCAGGGGCCAAATACATACATTCCGATATTTCCGGTGGCAAAGGCTTTTCTTCCATCGTCCTCTGTCATAGTAAGGCAGTCTTTTGGCATATATTTCAGAAGTTCTACATTAAAATTCAGGAAATCTTTCATTTCCTGTGTGTCAATTTTTGCCACTGGATGTCCATCTTCTATTTCATACAGCCTACCCCCGTTACCCATTAAAAATACGCCTTGTTCATAGGTTGGAACGTATGAATTACGACACATGGAATTTACAAAACCAAAGTTTCCGTCTTTGGTCATAGCTGCTGCCGCTTCTAGCATTTCTTTCTGGGTTTCCGGATATTTCTGTCCATATTTTTCAAATAGTTCTTTATTAACCGCTAATACTCTTGTTCCTGTATTAATTGGTATTGCAAATAGCTGTCCATCAGATTTGCCCTGTTCCAGTAAAGAGGTAAATATGATATCCTCGTAATTGATTCCATCCGCCTTCACAAATTCATCTATGGGTTGTATAATATCTCCTTTTACATAAGCAAGGGTATCAACGTGATTAACGGTAATCAAATCGTAGTCATCATCCGCCTGATGGGCTGCAATTGCATTTTGATTCATTGCCACAAAGTCAGGCGCTTTTACCAGCTCCACATTCACATTGGGATTCTGTTCCAAGTATGGCGCTATGGCTGCTTCTACCGAATCAGCAGATGTTTCCTGTATTAAAATCCTTAGATTTACTTCTTCCGGTGATGCACTGTTCGTATTTTCCGGTGTTTCAATATCTTCTGATTTCCCCTGATCTGTCCGGGCTGTATTTTGGATACCTTTTGCTGTACCGTCCTCTCCCTGTGAGCCTCCGCAAGCGCACAATCCGGTTGCCATTGTTAATGCCAGAACTACTGCTAATGTCTTTTTCATTTGTACCTTCCTCCATGATCTTAATTTATATTTCTCCGCATTTAACTTTTTTCTGCCAGCTATTTCTTGTTCCGCCCTCCTTTTATTGTTTTTTACTAATTAATTAATCTTTTCATCTCTGTTTGTGATAATATTGTACACTTATCTATCCTGCTTAGCATTTAAAATCGTACATAGTACTAATTCGAACATCACCCGGTCCATTTCCATTGTAAGTTATTTTACTCAATCATGCAGGAGGTCAATTGAACCATAAAAAAAGCCCGGATTCCTTTTATTATAAAGAAATACGGACTTTTTATCTTATTCAGCTGTTAAAACAAAACTGCATACTCATGCGTTCTTATCTGTAATCACATAAATCTCCGGCGCTTTCAAAATTCCGGTCTCTTTGATAAAATATTCATAAGACCACTCTTCCTTCGTACTCCTCCATGCATTTGGACCAAACCACCGTTCCACCTCATTGCAGTTGTGTATGGCACCAAAGGTATTGACCCGGTTTCCAAAGCTGGTTATTTGAAACAGGTGAACTCCAGACGCTGCTTTCCCCAGCGAAATACGGTACGGAGAAAATGCTATATGCCCTGCCTTCTCCCCATCCAGTTCCACTTTTAGTACCGGACTTCGGAATCTTGAGATCTCCATGTACACTTCACCTTCGGGAAGCGTCAGCGGAAGTTCATAGGTTACATTCCCCCCATAGAAAGGAAAGCCCTGCCGGGTGATGTCACCGAACACAAGTGTTTCCGGCTTTTCTCTCAGCACACTTCTGCTGCCTTCCACAGATACCGCAAATTCTCCCAGAAGATACATGGCTTCTATATTTCTTTTTTCATTGTAAGGTATCCTCACCAGAATTTCATTTGTGCCTTCCTGCAGTCCTCCAATGGGTACCGTGCGGATATCCCGGTCCACGTACCATCCGTCCAAACTTCCGGATACGAATCTTTCGTTAACCCGGATTTCAACATCCCCTGCATCTTCCAGGGCGAGATGAAGATCTTCCAGGGCCGTCAGGCACCGGACGGAAAATTTCAGAGTCAGGCTATGGTTATAGGGGTACTCTGTCTGGTCTGTCCAGGGCTGGGCAAAAGCTTCCATCCTCTTTGGATATCCCAGTTTTTCCCGGAACAGATTGTCAATACGCAGTATTTCCTCCCTGGAATGCCACGCCTCCCCGTCCATCTGATACTCTGCCATATCCAAAATGCACACATTCGGTTCTGACAGAGTATACTTCATGGGTGAATCAGGTGTAATGAAAATGTTCTCCAATTCTGCTTCTTCTCCCAAAGATAAGGTCTTTCCCCCATCGTGTGCGGTGTCCGCTTGATCCGTAACTGGTGCTAAAGGCTCCATATACAGAAGAAGACTGTCATGTTCATAGAGTGTCATTGTAATATTTGTCTTTCCCCGGTATTTGACCGATTCCAGTTTTCTGGTTTCTCCTGTGAGTGTGTCATACAAGGTCAAGTCCCAATAGCCGTCAAGAATTATGGTATTTTGCACCGGTTTGGGGATATCCTGGTTTTTCATGCGGTTCACATGGGACAGGAACAGCCAGCGGCCGGAACCGTCATTTCGCATCTGATAGATCAGATTATCCGCCCGAATCCCCCTTGCATCTCTTACTTCTACCAGTCGGCAGTTCTCCAGGCTGTTTAGCAGTTCATTGGCGCAAAATTCGGCATACCTGCATTTTTCTGCCAGCTGCCCCGGGCGGCTGTCCTTCTTTGCATCCATGTATTTTGGAAGCCTGCCGGTAAAAATCACCTGTCCTCCCTGTTCCCTGAATTTCTCCAGGCGTTCCACTGTGGTCTTTCTCAATGTTATACAGTTTGGAACCACTACTGCATCATACTTCATCTTTCCTACCGGAAATTTACCATTTTCAATCTGTCCTGTTTCCATTTGTTCGGGAAGCAGGGATTCGGATATAAAGTCAAAGTCCTGAAGGCCGTACAGCAGCCACTCGATCACTGACCGGAAGCCGTCTTCCAGTTCCCGTCGGATTCCGCTGGTCTTTTCCTCTGTTCCCCAATATAGCCAATATGATTCGATGGGATGAATGACGCCGATTTTTACTTCCGGCGTACCACGGGTAACAGCGGTATTTACCCTTGCAAAGTGATCCTCAATCAGCTTATACTCCCGGTACCAAGGGGACTGGTAACCGATTGCGGCAGGATAATCCCGCTTGGCTTCCCCAGCCATGCTTGCCCAGTTCAGATGAGGTACGCGGACTGTGACTCCCAGGGCCGCCTGCCAGTCTCCCTGTAATTTGTGCCCCCGGAAATCAAAATCCCAGTTTGTCACACCATATAGTTCACTTGCCATGCCCTCTCGTCCGTATTGATGAACCGCACTCTGCGCCTGCTTTGCTGTAGAGAGCTCCCGGCTGTCACAGAGTATATCAATCCCCGGAATATCGAAGGCTTTATAAGACCGCATCGCCTCCCCCAGAGCTGCCGTCTGGGACATCAGCTCCGGTTCCTCCATCATATGTCCGGTCAGACGGATGCCGTAGGCTTTACACCAGTCCCCCACCTGCACTGCATAGGACTGCACAAAACGATCACAAATATGATCGTGGTACTGGTATCTGGTCTCTGACACCTGGTCTTCTCCTGCCTCCCAGAATAATTCCGGGAGCTTTTCCAGCAGGCTGTGACCATATTTCATCCGGAAGGAATCTTCCAGGTCATCCGTATAAGGAATAATAACCTGTTCCCTGGCATCAGCATAACCCAGTCTGCCTTTATGGCAGAACTGGGGCTCGTCTGTGAAGATGGCGGGTATCCGTTTTCCGAATTCCCCTCCCACTTTCTCAGCGTATTTTTCATGGGCCGCAAGAAGAAATTGTTTTACAGCCTCCGGATTCAGAGTGTCCAGATATGCCTGGTTATTGAACCAGGGATTATCTCCTGACACTTCCATGTAAGCATACCACTTTTCATATCCGGGTGATGGTTCCTGTTCCTCTTTCAGCATAACGTAATCTTCCAGCCATCCGTCCTGCAGTTTTACCCCGTAGCACTGCAAAAGCTCCCGTTCCATGCTTCGTACTGCCTGTGCACCGGATATATAGACCGGCTTAAAATACCTGCCGGTAAGATTCCACGGGCTGAACACAAGAAAACGGCTGCGGTACTGATGGTCGCCTGTGACAAATCCCCCGCCATATCCCGATGGCCAGCGGTCCTCGTCATACAGCCACAGAAGCATATTCCTCTTTTTGGCCTCCTCCAGGCTGTGTTTGACCAGTTCCATAAATTCTTCACCCATATAGGGGACGTTCATTCCCGTCCGGCAATGAAGATGGGCTCCTCCCATCCCCATTTCTTCCAGCTCTGCATATGCATGTTCCACATGTTCCCGGGTCATTTTACAGTTCCACGCCCAGAATGGTGCTCCCCTGTATTCAGAGGGGGGATTTTCAAATAATTCCTTAGATAAACGCTCTTCTTTGCTTTTTTCGTATAGTTTCATGCTGCCTCCCTGACATTTTCCTGTTTCTGTTTATTCCCATAGGCTATTTGACTGCCTCACTGTATGAATTCAATCATTTTTTAGTTCTTCCATGTACTCAGTAGGACTAATACCGGTCACGGACCGGAAAATCCGGCTGAAATAAAACTGGTCTCCGTAACCCACTCTGGAAGCAATATCTTTGATATATAATTCTCTTTTATCCCGCATAATCTGCTGGGCTTTTTCCACCCGGAGTATGGTAAGCCTCTTACTGAAGCTTACCGTACTGTATTTTCTGAAAAGCCGGCTCAGATATGCCTGTGAAATGCCGAAAACATCACATATCTTCTGGGGTGACAAAGGTTCTGTGAGATGTTCTTTGAGATATTTTTCTACTTTATCAAAAAATTCCGGGGTGTCGATCTTCCAGGTTCTGGATTCCTCCAGTATATTCCTGCACAGAATCTGCCGGATATCTTCTGCCAGCTTCTGCATATTTTCCGCATAATAGAAAGCCTCATCGATAAAGTACTCACACATGGCAACCGGCTCATCCAGCAGATCGGCTCTTCGGAAAACACTGAACATCTCCCGGACTTTTTCCTCTGTCCAAAGCTGAGTGTACTCTTCCCTGCTCCATTTGGCAAAACACCGGGATATCTCATCGGGAATATCCTGTCTGTTATGCTCCTTTATTAAAAATTCCAGCCTGCTCAGAGACGAATTGTCAAATTTATGTCCACCTTTTTCTGCCGCATCAAAATCTTCGTCCCGGATAATCTGATTTTTCCCGATGACCAGCTGATAATCCATCGTCTGGTAAAGCTGCCGAATCATTTCCGGAAGCTTCTCCGCCGGTACCGGCCGTTCCTTTAATACTAACGTGTGAAACGCAGCGGTATTTTTCTGCTTTTCCAGAATATGCATCATAAATTTTTCAAAGCTGCTGTGAACCATTAATTTTACCGGGCATATGTACAAGGCTTCCATTTCATCTCTCCCGTATACCATCAGCTGCTCCTCTTTGATGGAAAATATCTCAACGCCTCTGAACTCTGCAAATCTTCTCGGCAGGCTGTTTTTTCTTAACAGTGCAATATAATATCCGTCATCAGAAAAGATACGACGGAAGCGTACCGGGTCCGAAATATTTCCCAGATACATCTCCCTGATCGTCCTGTTACGCAGGCCATAATAGTACTCATCCAGCCTGCCCTGAATCATATACATACTCTCCTGGAGCGTGGATGGCTTTACCGGCTTTAAAATGTAATCGCACACCCCATAGTGCAGTGCGGACTGGGCATAATCAAATTCCTGATATCCGCTGATTATAACTGAAAGAATATCCGGATACTTCTCTTTCACCCTTTTGATGAGAAATATTCCATCCATGACAGGCATCTTTACATCCGTTATCAGCACATCCGGGCGGAGATATTCTAACTGTTCCAATGCACTTTTTCCTTCCTCCGCTGTCCCTACCACCTGAAAATTCGGGCATTTGTTCTGAATAATCGTACAAATATGCTCCAACGCAGCCGGTTCATCCTCTGCAATAAATACCTGATACATATGCTTTCATCTTTCCTTTCCTATTTTAGCGCCGCCCCAATGATAATCTCGGCTCCGCCTTCCTCCTTATTCTGAATCCGGAAGACCAGGTCATCACCATTCAGCAGATACAGCCGGGCAAAGGTGTTCAAAAGTCCCATTCCCCCGATCCTCATCTCTACATTCTGGAAATTATCTGCCAGGTCTTCTTTTAACTGATTCATCTTGTCATCCAAATCTCTTTTTACACCCGGAGAGAATCCCTCTCCGTTGTCACTGACTCTGATATACCATCGGCTTTCGTCTTTGTAGCTGCTTACCGAAATCCTCATGATCCCGCTGATATTCTGAAAGCCGTGATTGATGCTGTTTTCCACCAGCTGCTGGATAACCAGCTTGGGAAGTATCTGGTTTTCTACGGTCTTATCCAGTTCAAGGGTGTATTCCAGTTTGTGCTTATACCTGTATTTGAGCAATGAGAAATATAATTCCAGGTAAGTGATCTCCGCTTTCAACGTGGCATATTTTTCTTTCGTATCGGTGGAATACCGCAGCATTCCCGCCAGTTCATCACAGATATCACAGATCACTTCATCGTCGTTCAGACTGCCTCTGCCGGAAATGACATTCAGAACATTATAGATAAAATGAGGATTCACCTGAGCCTGCAGTACGTCAAACTGGGTCTGCAGCTGCAGGGTGGACAACTGTTTTTCCCGCTGAATCGCCGTGTGCAGACGGCTCCTCATATCCTCGTACACCTGTCCCATTTTCCGGAATTCATCATTGCCGTCCTTCAGATCCAGATCCATGGACTGGGTCAGGGTTTCCAGACTGGTATTCTGAAAAGCCTCCTGCAGACGGATCATGGGTTTTGTAAGATGCCTGGTGGATACGGTTACATACAGCAATGAAAACAGCAGCATCCCTCCTATAAGGAAAAAGCTCATATATACCACATAGGAGGAATCTTCCTGAATTACGGAACTGTTTTTATAGACCATAACCGTAGTTCCCGCATCCACGTTATACTCTCCCACAGCCAGATATCTGGCTCCCTGACTTCCTTTAAAAGTATCAGCCGGAATGTTGTCCCGCTGCAGAAGACTTCTGCAAAAATCCAGATCCACATCCCCGTTCTGGTAAATAACCTCACCCTTGTCGTCCAAAAGGCATACGTTTAAGTCTGTGTCACCCAGCTGAAGTTTGTTCCGGACATCTTCCAGGCTCATCTGAACTTCGATATATCCCATATTTCTTCCCTGTATTGCCTTTACAACAGATAATACCTTCAGGTTATCCTTATCACCCCAGGTATCCGGATGCATTCCAAGTATAGTAAATGTGTCCTGGTTGTCCTTTGCCCTTTCATACCATGGCATTTTTTTATAATCAAGATGCCTGCGGATTTTCCTGTCATCCATATTGTGGTTGGCAATCGGTTCACAATTATCGTTGCAGAATACCACCCGGTAAAATTTCTTACTGATATAGTCATTGTTTTCCTGAGATAAAATCGTATCCTCTGAATTCAGGAAATACCTTTCTGTCCGCTCAGACCTTTCCATTGTAGAAATGGTAGTGATCGCCGTCAAAGTGTCCGCATCGCTGAGCAGATAGTAACTCACATCTTTCATGGACTGAATCAGCTCGTCATACTGCTGGCTCAGCTGCCGGACGCTGATGGAAAGATTCTGCATCTCCCTCTCTTTTATTTTCTCCATACTGATGGAATAATAGATATATCCTGCTACAATTGCGGTCAATATCCCCAGTATGGCATATACGGTTCTCATTTTTGTCTGAAACTTCATGCAGTTCCCTCCTCCCGGAGTGTATTCATGCAGGCTGCGGGACTGATTTTACAGACACACTCCTGGAATTATTGTATCACGAAAGCAGCTCCCGGGATAGAATCATTCCGGATACCTTTCAGGTAAATTTCGCGCTCACCCTTTAACGGAACCTGCTACCATTCCATCCATGATCTTCTTATTCAGAAAAATAAATATTATCAGCAGCGGAATTGTAACTACAAGAGCATCCGCAAACAGAAGATTGTAAGAGGTGGAGTATTTCCCCTTGAAATAATAAAGAGTCATCTGCACTGTCATATTTTCTTTTCCCGGTAAAAAATAAAGGGGAGTGGTAAAATCATTAAAATAATTTACCGAGTTTAAGATGGCCACGGTTGCCGTAATCGGCTTCAGCAGAGGAAAAATGATTTTCCGGAACATAACTCTGGGATTGCAGCCATCGATACAGCCCGCTTCCTCCAGCTCCTTAGGAATACTGGAAATAAAGCCCCGGTACAGCATGGTGGTATAAGGTATTCCGGTGGCAATCTGCACTAATATTACCCCCAACAGGGTTCTGTATATATGTAATCCCTTTAGAACCCAGATCGTAGGCAGCACTGCAGGAGAGATTATAAGCCCTGTCATAATGAGCATATTTACGAAATTGGTCGTTTTATCCTGTCGCCTTTGGAGCACATATCCCGCCAAAGAGCAGACCAGCACCAGACCAGCTACAGAAAATACGGTCAGCAGAATGCTGTTTTTAAAAGCGGTAAGCAGAATGTAATTACTCTCTTTAAATACTTCCACATAATTGCTCCACATCAGCTTCTCGGGCAGCGCAAAGCTAAACTGGTTTGCTTCTTTTGCAGTTTTCAGGGAATTGATAAACATATAAATAAATGGCGTTACAAAAATTAAAATCGCAGCAAGCATCCCAATGATATCACCAAACAGCAAAAGCTTTTTTTTTCGTTTCATCTCAGTCCACCTCCTTGCTCATCAGGAATTTCTGAAGCGGGAATGCAAGCAATGATACCAGTACCAGCATAATCACATTACCGGCTGTGGATATTCCATAGAATCCCGATGCATACTGTTTGTAAATAACGGAGGACAGTACATCTGTGGCAAAACCGGGTCCCCCTCCTGTCATGGACCAGATCAGCTCGAAGCTTCTTAATCCCCCAATAAAAGAAAGAATAATAATACTGTTCATTGCCGGGCGGCAGAGGGGCAAGGTAATGCTTTTCATTTTCTGCCATCCGTTGGCGCCGTCTATGGACGCTGCTTCATAGAATGTTTTGTCAATACTTACAATACCTGACACAAAAATTACAGTGGCGATGGATAGCCCTTTCCAAACATCGGTCCAGATAACTGAGTAGAGGGCTGCTGAAGGTTCTCCAAGCCAGTCAACCCCGGCAATTCCGAAAAATCCGATAATTTTATTGAACAATCCCTTGGAGTAATTCATAAAAGTGGAAAACGTAATTCCTACTACAATTGCACTTACCAGATTGGGGAAAAATACAATGGAGCGGATCATATTTTTTGTTCTAATGGCACTGGTAAGAAATATAGCGATAAAAAATGAAAGTATTGTTTTTAATGCAGAGGTCAGAACTGCATAGATCAGTGTATTTCTAATACTGATGTTCAGTGACCGCTCAGAGAAGAACATCTTATAGTTATCCAGTCCCACAAAAGTTGCTCCGTTAAAATCCCATACCGTCAGGCTGAAATAAAATCCCATGACCAGAGGTGTAATAAAAAAGACCAGGAAAATAACCATCGCAGGAGCAAAAAACCAATTCGAATATGTTTTATTTTTACTCATATTTATACCCATTGCATATTGCAGGCCTGCCTGCAATACTGCCACAATAAAACGGGTTGAAAGAATCACACTGTGGCTTCCTTTCCAAATCATAATTTTCTTTCAACCTTATACCTCCTGCATATCGCAGGCCTGCCTGCGATACTGCCACAATAAAACAGGTTGAAAGAATCACATTGTGGCTTCCTTTCCAAATCATAATTTTCTTTCAACCTTATACCTCCTGCATATCGCAGGCCTGCCTGCGATACTGTCTTAATAAGTAGTTTGAAAGCGGAACGCGCATTACGGGATATCCAAGGGTAAAAAAAGAGGTGCTGCCGACTGGGACAGCCACCTCGTTTTCTTACATTTAATTCCACATTCCAAGCTGCATAGCTGCCTTTTTGCAGTCTTCGTCATAGGCTTCTGCCGCTTCTTTGGCAGTTGTCTGTCCACTGCCGATCTCACTGCAGATCTGCGGACAGTTTGCACCCTTGATTGGTGTCAGGTATTCAAGGGCCGGAGCTGTATTTCCTTCCGTATAATATGCCTGTACCTCTTTGATCAGGTCCAGAGACTCCCCTTTTGGCTCATATCCTGTATGGAAGCCGCCGGCTGGTGTATAGAAGGAAGTCAGGGTATCCATTCCCTCATCAGATGCATACCAATCCAAGAATGCCTGAATTGCTTCCACATTTTCACTGTTTTTATTCCCATAAATACCATTGGAAGGCCAGATGGTCAGTCCGGTCTGCTCCTGTGTATCCCCCGGCAGTGCGAAGAATCCCAGTTTGTTGATATCGTCCCCATAAGTCTCACTCCAGGTAGGAATCTGGTTGGAGAAATTGATCAGGTGTCCACATTCATTACTGAATATTCTTTCTGCAATCTCTTCGATGGTAACAGAAGCACAGTCCTCGTTAAAGTACGGAACTAGTTCCTCATATCTCTCCCAGGTTCTGAGCCCTGCCTTGGAATCTGCGAATTTAATGTTCCCTGCGGTAAATTCCTTTGCAAAGTCCGGCTCATCATGCAGGATCTGGTAATTGTCCGCCAGGAATGGAAGCTGGGCGTAGACTACATCCTTCAGTGCCGTTCCGACTCCGGTAACCCCTGCCTCTTTCAAGGTCTTCAGGTTTGACTGGAACTCATCCCAGGTCTTTGGTACTTCCAGATTATATTGTTTATACAGTTCTTTATTATAATAGACTCCGGCTCCCATGCTGTCGCACTGGGGGATGCCATATAACACGCCATCCACGCTTGCCGCCTGGCTAAACGCATCATCGAAGGTCTTCGCCATATCTGTATTGGTAAGATCAATAAAGTACTCTGCGGGATTGAGCGAAGAAAGCAGGCTTCCCGTATTATAAATCAGCAGATCCGGACAATCACCGGTAGCGAGTCTGGTCTTAACCACGTTGTCCTCCTCGCAGGGTTCAATATCGATTTTAAAACCGAATTTTTCTTCTGCAACAGCACATGCCTGATCCAGTACTCCTTTCGGTGTAGCGGATGAGCGGTTCAGCAAGGTAAGCGTTACACCTTCAAACTGTTTGTCACCTGATTGTTCCTTTCCTGATTCTTTTGATGTCTCAACCTGGCTATCATTTTTTTCTGTCTCACTGCCTTCCGAAGCAGTCTTTTGATCGTCCGCCTGTTGGGTGCTGTTTGAACCCCCGCAGCCTGTAAAGGTTACCACCGCCATTGCAGATGCTAATAATAGAGCTGTTAATTTCTTCCGTTTCATATTTGTTTCCTCCCGTTTTTTGATAATTTAATCCTATCATACGAGGTCCGCATTTGAACATGGACATTACACTAAAGAGCATAGAAAATAATTTGTTTTCTTTTCCATGAAACTTTTTATCCATGGTTTTTAGCATAATGTCCATGCCAGTACAGCGTTGCGTTGTTAACAGCAAATCGGTACGAAAAAGCACAGCACTACAACCTGTAGTTGTAATATGCTGCGCTTTTTTTAAATATAATAGTATGTTTTAGGTTTTAAAATTATTTGTTAGATTTTTCCTTCCCAATTAAACTCTTCTTCCTCTATAGGGAGCCGCTTCTCCACAGGCAGTATTTCGGCAAAGGCTGCATGCGGCTCTGTCTGATACCAATATGCAGTCGTTGACCAGTCATCGCTTCTGTGATTGTCATGTCCATGCTCAATTGTAACTTTGATGGACTGCTCAAACATAATCGGATCCTGTATATGGTAACGGTAATAGGAAATCTTCCCCTTCCAGTTATCTTCTCCCCCCAGTATTAACCCATGATAGGGAGCGCTGTACTCCTGCCGGGGGCACCATGCCATATTTACATAGTCTTCGGTTCCGGTTCCATGAAGTCTTGGAGGCCATGGCTCCCCGTCAATAAAGATCATATCATCGCCCTCACCAGGCCAGTCCCAAAGTCCATTGGAATTGAGGTTATGAATGTTAATATTACAGCCTGCATAATGACCTCTTCCGGAAGCTTCAAATAATACATAATTGTCTTCTCCCGTTAAATTTGCCCCTTCAAAGCACCAGTCCCTGTGGGTCTCAAAATTCTCTTCTGTCACACCCTTCGTTGGCAACTCCCGATTCCACAATGCATGGAAGCGAAGCATTTCTTCCGGTAGTTCCTCGTACTCTTCATAATCAATATAAAAATATAAGATTAATGTAGTATCACATTCATTTACGACGGTGAGATGGGCACGTTCAGCAAAAGGCATCGGAAACCAGCAGTTAAATGCCCGTCCGTCTTCCGGACTCATTTGTAAGGGAGCGCTGACAAAGTTCTTGCACATAGCATGACCCATACCAAAGAAATCCCCGATGGGTGCCAATACACTTGGTTCCTCTTCATTATCCCAGTAGAACTTAAGGACCGGTTTTCTTAGATTATACTTTTCCTGGATAAACCCGTCATTTGCCAGTGTAAACCAAATGTGGTTAATACAGCCTGCACCTTTAATGTCACAGATCGTAAAAGTTTTACCCGGCTGGATATAAACACGGTCATCATTGCCGCCCTTTTTATCATAACTGGAAACCCTCTTTCGCTTTGTATCTCTTTTAATCGCTAATGTATTTAGTGATGATGGTATGTTGGAATAGTTCATAATTTCACCTTATATTGCAGACTTTCTGCAATACCGCCCATACTGTCCGGATCCATAATCTCCCTGGGCGTTCCTTTCTTTTATAATATTTTAGTGGTATCTGATTGCAGTCATCCTTTATCATTTATCCTTTTTCATTTATCATTTATCCGTTATCATTTATCCGTTATCCTTTAATGCCCGCAGTTTTTATTCCGTCTGTAATATATCTCTGAAATACAAAAAATAATATGATTATGGGCAGTGCCGCAATGCAGGAAGCTGCCATAACGAGATTCCATTCTACGGACTGTGAAGTCTTGAAATTGGCAATTGCTATCTGTACCAGCCACAATGATCTGTCCTGTGCAATAATTAATGGCCAGAGATAATTGTTCCAGTTTGCCAGGAAAAAGGATATTGCCAGGGTTACCGCTATGGGCTTAGACAGTGGAAGAACCACCCGCCAAAAAACTCCAAAGTATGATGCCCCATCTATCTTTGCCGCTTCCTCCAGTTCCTTGGGAATTCCCAGGAAGAACTGCCGGAATAAAAAGATTCCATAGGCATTGGGAATCATGGGAATAATAACTCCCCAAAGGTTATTAATTAAATGCATTTTCTGTACGATTATAAACAACGGAATCATAATTACAGAAAACGGAATCATTAATGTGCTTAGTATCCAGGTGAAAATGACATTTTTCCCAAGGAAGTTCAGCCTTGCCAGTGCATATGCTGACATTGCATGAAAGATAAGGGCCACAACGGTTACTATGGTTGCCACAAAAAAGGAATTGTAAATGTATCCGCCAAAGCTTTCTTCCTGAAAAACCGTCCTGTAATTATCAAAGGATAATGTGGAAAAATCCGGAAAGATATCCATATTGAAAATATCCCCCAATGGTTTAAACGAACTGATAACCAGAAAATATATCGGAAATACAATAATAATCGCTATGATGGCAGCTATCACAATAAGAATAATCTGCTGCCTGGTCTTTTTTTTCATGATAATCTCCCATCCGCCTGCCTGCGCAGGCATAAAACTTAATCTTCCCTGCCCTTTAAAATTTTCATTTGAAGTAAGGTAAATACCATAATTACTAAGAACAATACAAATGCCAAAGCTGAAGAATATCCCATCTGGTTAGTTTCAAATGCCTGCCGGTAAGTGTATAAAACAGATGTGGTAGTAGCATTTGCCGGTCCTCCTGCCGTCATGACTTTAATCTGGTCGAATGCCTGAAAGGAAGCAATTGCGCACATTACAACTACGAATACGGTAGTATCTTTCAGCAATGGAAGCGTGATTGTAAAAAATTTGCGGATGCTGCCTGCTCCGTCAATGTCTGCCGCCTCATAATATTCTGCCGGTATGTCTTTCATGGCAGACAGAAATAAAATAGCATTATATCCCAATACCAGCCATACGCCTACCACTACTACCGAAGGCAGTGCCTGGGTGGTGGAAGCGAGAAACTTTTGATTTTCACCTCCGCAGTATTTGATAATCTGGTTTAAGAATCCTTTCATGGGATCATACATAAAGGACCACATCAGACCTGCAATAACCGTAGAAATTGCATAGGGAACAAAAAATGCTGTTCTAAAAAATGACTGCACCTTTTTGTTCAGGCTGTTTAACAGGCTTGCAACCAAGAGGCTTAAGCAAAATACAGCCGGAACATACATTAAGGTATATTTTACGGTTACCCATAAACTTTTTAAAAACAAATCATCGTTTAGCAGTTTCTGATAATTTTTCAGCCCTGCAAAAGTCATTGCGGATAATCCGGTCCAATCGTGCAGACTGATATAAAAAGCATACAGGATAGGAATAAAAACAAACACCAAAAGTCCCAGAACATCCGGTAAAAGCATAGCATACGCCGTCAGAGCTTCACCTTTATTAATTTTACGTTTTTTCATGCCGCCCCTCTTTTCTGTAATTCTGATACAGCGTTAATCACGCTGTATCAGTTCAATGATCTAATCGTTTAGAGATTATAATTCGCCGTCATAACTGGCGAGGAATTCATTGATCTTATCCTCTGCCTTAATAACCTCCTCTGTAATGTCCGTACTGGTATCAAAATATGCAGCCTGAAGCAGATCCTGTAAAATAGTTGATATTTCAGCCGGGAGCCTTTTCTCTGCCTTTTCCGTTCCAAAGATTTCATTGGTAAATACAGAGCGCAGTCCCTTCTGGTAGATGTCACTGTTGTTTTCCACAATTGACTTTCTTGGTGAGTAGGCAAATTTCACCTCAGTACACCATTCCTCCCCATGGGATACATCATCTGCAAACAGCCATGTGGCAAATCTGGCTGCCTCTTCTGGATATTTGGAATTGGCATTTGCACATACTTTCCAGCCGCCAGCAACAGTAGATGCATGACCGCCTTCCGGAATCGGAAGTGGAACCAGACCTACATTATCAATATAATCCGCATACTCCTGCTCCAGCTTCGTAATTGCCCAGGAGCCGTTTATCTGCATTGCCGTTTCTCCATCAGCCAGTATTCCGATTTCCGTATTATTTCGGCTCGGTTTCAGATTAGCAGTGCCCTCCTCCAGCATTTTTCGTTTCAGTTCTAAATTCTCTATTACTCCCGGCTGGTTCAGTTTTGCAGCTGTTTTCTCTTCATTGAACACATCATTATCCGTCTGCCACAGGAATGGATACCATTCAAATAATTGATGGGTTCCTTTCACTGTTTCAAAGGTGAGTCCCGATCTGGTATCTGTTGTCAATGCTTTCGCCGCATCATACATCTCATTCCAGGTCTTGGGAGCCTCCTTATTTACTTCTGCCAAAGCCTTTTTATCATAATACAATCCCAAGAACTCCATTTCAAAAGGAATAGCCAGAATATCCTCTCCTATTTTCACTCCGTCCAGGGATGATTCTGAGAAATCCGATAGTACTTCCGGTTTGATGTAATCATTTAATGGTGCAAGAATATCGGAATTTGCGTATTTCAAAAATAGTCCAGGGGCTACCAGAAAGACATCCGGACCTGTGCCGGAGGCAAATGCCGTTGCCATTTTTGTACCATTGTAATCTTCCCAGGGGATCTGTTCCATTTTAACGTGTACGTCCGGGTTTTCTTCATTATACAAATCCACGTATTTCTTAAAGAAATCGTATTCCGCATTTTCCTGGAACATCCAGAATGTAATCTCTTTAGCATCTGCTGATTTAGTATCACCGGCAGCCGCTGTTGTTTTTGATTGTGTATCCCCGGTTTCTTTTCCCGTCTCTTTTCCCATACCTTTTCCACATCCCGACAGCATTCCTGCCACCATTGTCAAAGCCAACGCACCACATAATAACCTGCTTCTCTTCTTCATTTGAATCCTCCTTATTTCTCGGCATTCTGCAATGACTGGCGACGTCTTTCCAGTTCCCTGCTTCTCTTTACACTTGTATTATAGCTTTTCTGAATTTTAATTACTATTTTAAATATTTTACATTCCTTTTGTTTTTTTCATATTTTGTGTGGAATTTGTTATAAATTTGTTTTATTCAGGTATTTTGTTGGGAAGCAGACTGAATCTCACAAAGGTGGGGAGCGGAGGAATTACACAGACGTCATAGGCTTAGGAGCAGTGCTAGATCAGCATAAAAATATGGGCACAAAAGCCGCATTGCTTCTGCCCCCACACTACTATTGTTTTATAAATCCTCTATAAATACTGCCGGTATTCAGCCGGCGTTACTCCGATCTGTTTTTTAAATAACGTGGTAAAATATTGGGAGTTGGTGTATCCTACCTGTTCCGCAATATGGTAGACCTTATCATTGGTGCTGACCAGCAGCTCCTTTGCTCTCTCCATCCTTCGGTATGTAATATACTCTACAAAGTTCATGCCTGCCTCGGTCTTAAAATAATTACTCAGATACCCAACCGAAAGGTTTGCATACTCTGCCACTTCCTGCAAAGAAATATCCCGGGTAAAATTTTCATCCACATATTTCATAATATTGTTCATCCGGTAAGATTTTGTTTTATACTCTTTCATCTGGCGGATTCCTGCAGATATTTCAGCGATATTACTGCTTAATACCTCCTCCAGCTCAGAAAAAGTTTTCATTTCTTCAATGTTGGCGGTGAAAGACAGGATATTCTTACTATATCCCGGATCTATGCCGAAGGATTCACACAACCGCTCTAAATTAGTACCCAGGAACATCATATGATTTTTAAGCCTCAGGATACTGCAGTTGCTTTCCTTATAAACACTCATCAGATCCTTAATATGTGCACACAGCCCTTCTTCATTCAGGCTTTTCATCGCATTTACCATTCTCCCCATAATCTCGTCCGGAAACCGTATTTCCCGATCCATCCGGTCTTTGTCATAAGTGAAAATGGTCTGAAACCGCTGGTAAATGCAGTTCTTTAATGCAACCAATGCCTGCATATACTGCTCTTTCAGCATCAAATAGTCACTAGCTTCCCCACTGACCCCTACGAGTACTTTACAGTTATAATTCTGCAGAAGCAGCTCGGCTTTCTTTGCAAATTCTTCGGGGTCCCATTTCCGGTTCCAGATCAGCACGGACTGTTTATCAAAGCAGTTATATACCTTAAGATCGGAATATATCTCCTGTTTTAGCAGCCGCTTCATTCCGCCCACTGATTTCAGTGCCGCAGCATTAACATACTGTGTCTCAATAATCATAACTCTGTGAAGTTCTTTTTTTTCGGTAAATCCCAATACATTTAAATAATGCAGTTCCTCCTCCTTAGCACTTGTCTTCAAAAGATTAAAAAAATGATTATCCTCCGCACTCTCCTGATTTTCCATCTTTTTCTCAGTTCTCTTTTTCGCAATCGCATCCAGTACCTTATAGAATTCTTCTTCCTCTACCGGCTTCAGCAAAAAATCATATACCTGATACTGCAGTGCTTTCTTTGCATATTCAAAATCACCGTATCCGCTTAAAATCACAAACTCCAGATTCTGGTAACGGTGCTTCAGATAATTAATCAGCTCCAAGCCATCCATATGAGGCATTTTAATATCGGTGATCACAACATCCGGCACTTCCCTGGTAAAAAATTCAATAGCCTCTGCCGCAGATTCACAGCAGCCTGCAAGTTCATATTTATCATCGTATTCCTGTATCAGATTGGAGATCCCTCTCCTTACTCTCGGTTCATCATCAACAACCAGTATTTTTAACATTGCTGTTCCCCCCAATATTACATCTCTTTTGCTTTTGGCGGAAAATGTATGATAATCTCAGTGCCTTCTTCCGGCGTGCTTTCAATTATTAAACCGTATTTTTCCCCGTACAGCAGTTTTAATCTTTGATTGATGTTACTAAGTCCTATTCTGTCACTGTCTTGTGATAAGACATAAAATATTCTTTCCCTGGTCATCCCTGCTCCGTTATCGATAATCCGAAGCACAGCATCCTCCCCTTCTTTTTTCCCTATTATCTGTATATGACCTCCTTTCATCTGCCGGGAAAATCCATGGGTCAGGCTGTTTTCTACCAATGGCTGCAATAGCATTTTAAAGGTTTTATACTCCAGGATATCGGCATCGATCTTGAACTCAGAAGTAAAAGCCTTCTCATAACGCTCTTCGTAAATGTTCAGATAATTTTTAATACAGTTTATTTCCTCCTCCAGGGTAACAATATCCTCTTTCTTACTGATGGAATATCTTAAAATCCGGGAAAGAGAAGTAATCATTTTACTGATATCCTTTGCCTTTAAATCCTTTGCCATCCAATTAATAGTATCCAGTGTATTATACATAAAATGCGGATTAATCTGGGCATTCAGTGCCTGTATATGGTATTCCTTTTCTTTTTTATTCGCCTCATTATTTTTCTCAATCAGATTTAAGATCCGGCTGTTCATATCATTAAAGCTTCGATACAGGCTTCCCACCTCATCCTTCTGATCAATATACAATTTATTCTTCATAAAATCCGGATCCGGCGTATTCATCACAACCACCATTTTCTGTATCGGCTTGATAATATATACCTGTATTGCCACAGCCCCGAAAACACAGAACAGCAATACTAACAGAATCTGTGCTGCAACAACGGAAACAACCCATTCCCTTGTTTTCAGCACCTCATCTTTTTTAATCATTGATATATAATTCCAGTCATTATAAGCGGACGCCTGTTTTACAACTATGTAAGGCTTATTCCTGTAATTTTGTTCCGTATAACTATCTTCCGATTTCAGGATATCGGACAACACACTTTTATCCAGGGACTCATCTAAGGATGCATCGTTACTCCAGATGATATTCCCTATATCCTCCGCTATCAATAATGTGGACTTATCTTTTACTTCCAGCTTTTCAAATAAATCTTCAAATAAATCAATGTTTATGTTCAGTATAAATTCTCCCCGTTTCGCCCAGTTATGACTGATATCTTTTACCAGCATGGCACAGGATATATAACTCATTTCCTCCTTAGTGCTTCCCTTTGGCTTCACCTGAAACGTGGAAATCCATCCAAGACTCCCATCCAGTTCATCTATTTTCTGCATCCATTCCGGATGAGAATGATAAACGTCAATATAGGATGCCCCTGAATAGCTATCCTGAAAATAGGTCTCTCCGTTCGCCGCGAAAAAGTAGGCACCGTCAATATGGTCTGCGCTCTTTAACAGATTACGCAGAAATTCCGTAATCTCCACGTAATCAATCGGGATCTTCTGATTTTTATTTAGATTCTTTAAAATATCTTCATCATTATAGATGGTGCCAATAATTCTTTCGTATTCTTTAAGCTGGATTTCGGCTGCCTTTGATACCACCGATAATTGATTATACTGGCTTTCATACTCTTTTTGCAGCCAGCTGCTGGTAATCATATTATACAGCCAGAAACTGATGCAGCAAAAAGGCAGGATAATAAACACCAGCAATATAAGAAAAAACTTTTTCTTGATGGATAGATCGTTGAATTTCAACTGCATGTCCTCCTTGACGAATATGAATTAAATTATGATTTTATTATAAACGCTCGCGGGGGTTTGTACAACTCTAATAGATGAGGAGGTTTTGGTGGAGATTAAAAAAGTGCCAGCTATACAAATTCTCTATAGCCGGCACTTTCCTGTACGTTATAATGATAAATAATTAGTTTTTAGAATCTGTTCCACGGCGCTGATAACTCCACTTCTGCACCCTGCTCGTTATTCCTGATCTTCAGATCAGCACATTCTCCATAACATAGCAGCAGCCGAAGATAGGTGTTTACAATCCCCATTCCTCCTATTTCCAATTCTAATGATTCCTTTTCCAGAAAAATTTTATTCCGTACCCTGACCATCTGACTCCTGATTTCCGATAAAACAGCTTCTTCAAATCCTTCTCCGCTGTCCTTTACTGTAATTTTCCATATATTTTCTTTTATAATGCCATAAATAGAAACGTACATTGTTTTGGTCGTATTTTTATATCCATGATTTAGCGCATTTTCTACCAAGGGCTGCAGGATCATTTTTGGCATTTCCATTTTCATCATTTCTTCATCTATATCAACAACACATTTCAGTCTGTCCTCAAACCTTTTCTCCATTAACATTAAATAATTTTTTGTGTAGTCTATTTCATCACTTAAAGTAACTGTCTTCTGTCCCGTTGATGTGGTGTAGCGCAGCAGATTTGCAATTGCCTCACAAATTTCTCCAATCTCATAATTTTCCTGTTCCATTCCTTTATTTGAGATCATATTAAGAACATTAAACAGGAAATGGGGATTAATCTGCGCCTGAAGCATATCCAGATTTGCTTGCAGCACAAGAGAATGATTCTGTATTTCACGCTCAATGGAATCGTTCAGTCGTGTTCTTAAATCCTGAAAAGACTGATTCAGTGCCTCGATCTCATTCCCCTTATTTTTTAACACAATCTGTTCAGGCAGATTTCGAATCTCAATTGACTCCATACACTGTTGGAGTTCCCTGATGGGTCTGGTCAGATACTTTGAAAAAACACTCATTCCAATAAAAGCAATAAAGGCACTGATCAACCCAATAGCAATGACTATCCTGCGCATGTCGTATACCGGACTCATTAATTTACTGTAATCCTGTACCAGCAAAATTGTGATTTTCCAATCAGGAATTATTTTTTTCCCAAATATTTCTTTATTATTTAGATGGGGATTTTTGTAATCCGTAACCTGATCAATTCCCCTGTCAGCAACTTCCTGATAATACTCCAGCAGTCTTGTATTTTCAACATTTTTTTGATATAATACCTGATCATCATTTAAGACAACAATACGATATTCCTCCTGCTGAGGCAGAATAAAAATATTTTCAAACTCTTCGTTTTTTACCTGTACTTCAATATATCCCATATCAATGTTATGGCCTCTTAACACTCTCGCCAGACCAAAGACTTTTTGGTGTGAATTTTCCCAGGGATCATCATACGGCGCTATTAAAATACTTTTCCCCTGGGCCTGTTGCGCCTGTTCTTTCCACGGCAGCTGGTTTACAATACTCTTACTATTTTGTGGTTTGACATAATTATTATTATTACTGGTAAAAAAATCCCCTTTTTTATTAAATACATTTACCCCATAAAAATTCTGTGATAAAGAATCCCGGTGTATAATCTGATTAATATTCACTTGGGCTCTATTAATATCATAGGCATCTTCTATCGTATCCGGTTTAATATAGGTAATGGTGGCCATTTCCTCCATAAACTCCCTGCTCGCAATAAAATCCCATGAAATAAATTCCATGGGTTTTAGCAATTGACTCAGTTGATTTGCCAGTTTATCTGTCATGACCTTTAAATTTTCTTTACTGTTTTCTTCCAGTGTTTCTGAACTGTAGTAATAGAAAACAACACTGATTGCCATGATTAATACAATTGTAACGATAGAGAATGCTGCAAAAATTTTATTACGAAAGCTCATCCTATTGTCCCTCTTTACTTTAGAGCGTGTCTTATAATTTTGCACCTTAAAATACGAACTCCTTTCCAAAACCGTACGTGTGGGATTTCCACCCACTAAACCAATCGCCCTTTTTTCTGGACGCGCTCACCCCTTAACAGCACCAGATGTCATTCCACCAATAATCTTTTTATTGAATATGAGAAATAGAATCAGCGGTGGGATTGTAATTAAAACAACGTCTGCAAAAACTAAATTCCAGGAACTTGCATACTGCCCCATAAAATTATAAATAGATGTCTGCACTGTGACATTTTTCGCACCCGGAAAGAAATATAAAGGATTCACAAAATCATTAAATATATTAACGGATACTAAAATAATAACAGTGGATGTTACAGGTTTCAATAAGGGGAAGATAATATTAACAAAAAACTTCATTCGTCCACATCCATCCATTAGTGCTGCCTCATCTAATTCCTTTGGAATCGTGGCAATATAACCTTTGTAAACCATTATGGAAAATGGTGTAAATAGTGCTACTTCTACTAATATAATGCCAATAAGTGTTTTAAACAAACCAAGTCCGCTCAAAACCCATATGGTGGGGACGATAGCCGGAGGCATCATGAGCCCGAGCATAAACACCAGATTAATAATTGTTACAGGCTTACCTTTGCGTCTCTGTAGTACAAATGCTGCCATGGAACATACGATTATCATAATTGCCAGTGAGAAAAAAGTAATAAGCGCGCTATTGTAAAATCCCCGTATAATCATACCATGCTTTGTCTGTAGTACCGTTAAATAATTTTCTGCAATATGTAATGTCTGAGGTATACTCATGCTCATTTCCCCTGCCTCCATCTTATCTTTAAAAGATGTAAGCAGTACAAAGAGAAATGGGATTCCAAAAATGATAAGGGAAAGGAGAACTGCCGAAACTTCTATTAATATCCTCTGGATCCGTTTCATTATAATTCCACCTCCTTTTTTGTCAGGTTTATATATAACGGAACAATTACAATTGAAATTAGCAGGAATAGAATGACATTCCCCGCAGTTGATATACCATAAAATCCGGCGGAATACTGTTTGTATATTATAGAAGCCAGCTGGTCGCTTGCAAATCCGGGTCCCCCCTTTGTCATCGCCCAGACTAGTTCAAAACTTTTCAGCCCTCCAATTAAGGATAACAGGATTACGGTATTTCTGGAAGAACAGGACAGCGGAACCGTGATGTTCCAAAATTTGTCCCATGCATTACCGCCATCTGCCATAAGGGCTTCATTGTATTCCTGAGGAATTGCCATAATACCTGATATATAGATTACGGTTGCCACTCCAACTCCTTTCCAGACATCCACAAAGGCTACTGATAAAAGTGCAAGACTTGGATTCCCCAGCCAATCAACAGACGGAAGATGCAGGGCATTTAAAGCCTGGTTAATCAGTCCCCGCGTAGGATGCATTAAACTCAAAAACGTTATTCCCACTGCCAATCCGCTAATGAGATTTGGGAAATATACAATCGTTCTCACAAAATTCTTAGTCTTTAACTTGGAGCACAAAAAATTAGCCAATAAGAGTCCTATCACAACCTTTGAACCGGATGTTACAAAAGCATAAATAAACGTATTCTTAAATCCAATCGATAAAGATGGTTCCATTAAAAATGTTTTAAAGTTCTCAAATCCTATAAACTGCCACTCTGTCAAAGTCCACCTGGTGAAACAGAAGAAAAAGGAAGACAGCATTGGAACCAGAAAGATGATTACAAAAATAATTCCAGCCGGTGCCAAAAACAAGTAAGAGTAAAATTTTTTATTCATCACAACCTCCATCATCATTTATAAAAACAGATCTGCAAGACATCTGCAGACCTGTTTAAATAATTTTTACCAGCCTTCAAGTCCTAACTGTTTTGCCTGTTTGATTACGTCCTGATCATACGTTTCTGCACATTTCTTAGCATCTGTCATATTACTTGCACACTCAACACATATCTGTGGCAGATTGGGTCCTTTAACAGGAGATTCAAATTCAAGTGCCGAAGCAATTTTCCCGGATTCAAAATAAGGAAGCAAATCTTTGACTGCTGGATAAACATCCTCAGGCAATTCCACTCCTTTTACAACATAAGGACCTAATGGTTTCTCTGCCTGGGCAAATATTTCTACTCCTTCTTTCGATACAAAAAATTCAATCCACTTCTTCGCTGCTTCCAGATTTTCCGCGTTTTTGTTGATATAGTAAGCATTTGGCTGCCATACAGTAAGACCATTTGGATCAGCTGCGTCTCCGGGCTGCGCAAACATACCGATATCATTTATCTGATCAGGATAAGATGCTGCAATAGATGCGAGGGCCCCGGACAACATGGGGAACATGGCTCCACTGCCTTCCGCCAGCATTTTATAAGCGTCCTCCGGAGTTGCTGCCAGGAAGTCTTCATTGAAATATCCTTTTTCACCAATTTCATAAAGTTTTTCAAATCCTCTTAACGCAATGGGAGTATCTGCAAAATTTGCTTTATTGGCGGAATACTTTTCTGCAAAATCCGGCATTTGTGCCTGTACATTGTAGAAATCAGAGAGCAAAATTAACTGAGCCCATCCAGGACTCGCATATGCACCAATTACAGGTGTTTTTCCTGCTTCTTTGATCTTTTCACAATTTGCCAGTAATTCATCCCAAGTATTTGGCACGGTAAGCCCCAGTTCTTCATAAACTTTTTTATTATACATCCATGCTCCCGCCTGTGTGGAGTTTGCAGGTACTCCATAGATCTTTCCCTCTACAGTCACAGTCTTTAGATAACTTTCTTCGATGTTATTGATATAAGGTTCATTTGTAAGATCAAGAAAGTTTTTAGCAGGATCCATCGTGGTTAATAAGGAACCCGAATTAAAAAATGTAATATCAGACATATCTCCCGTGGCAAATCTTGTCTGCCTTATATTCTGTCCCTCTGTCCCACTTGGTATGTCTTCCACTTCTGTCACTATATTATACTTTTCTTCTATAGCAGCAATAACTGCGTTTAACCCCTCATGAGGAGTCTCACGATCCATCAGTAAAGTAACCGTCTGCTGTTCTTTACTACCCTCTCCTTGTGTCCCCTGCGTATCCGCCGGTTCAGATGCTCCTGCTGTTGCTGCACCGGTATCCGGGGTTTTCGCTGCATTTGTTTCCTCAGCAGTACCACCGCTGCATCCGGCAAGTGACATCATAAGCATCGCTGTACTTACAATTAACGCTAATCCTTTACATCTCTTCTTCATATTCTTTCCTCCTAACTATTGTTTGTAAAATTATGTTACCATGGCTGAAAAATTAATTGCATAGACAAACTCACACAGAGGACAGGATTTTTCAGCACTCCATTAAAATACCATTGGTAATTGACGCAGAATATCTTCTTCCATCCCCTCCGGTAAGTTTATTTTTTCTATTCGTACCTGATAAGGGGTCTTATTATCAATCTTTATTTGAAGGACGTTTTCCTCACATATCATTTCAACCTGCAAAATTCCACCGGCTACCTGCATGGAGTATTTTTGTTCCCTTATTATGGTAAAATCCGGACACAGATAAACTACTTTTTCACCACAATCTATCTTCACACCTGCCAGATAACGATAGAACAGGGTCATAGGGCCTCCGCTCCACGCATGATTCCTGGTCCCCAGAATAGCAAAGTCCTCCCACAAGGTTGCATTTTCATTTTGAATGAGAGGCATATATCTGTTCATAATTCTCCTAAACGCACTCCTGGTATATCCCATTTTAAAAAGTGCTTCACTTACATACACCTCCATATAAGGTGTACAATTATAAGTTGTTATCAGAATTTTTTTAATATCCTCATAGTGCTCGCGCTTCGCCAATCCGCTCAGAACAGCCAATGCATTTGCTCTTTCATCTACGATTTCACCCACTCCGTAATAATTGCCTTTCCAAAAATGCTCTTCAAATTTCTGTTCCATGGAGGCCATACGGTTTGTAAGAAAATCATGGTACTCTAACCTGGACAGACATTCCCCAACACGTTTCGCAAAAGAGAGTGCCATATAATACCATGTGTTTTCCAACACAATCTTATCCTGGTTATACAGATGGTCAAACCAGTACCAGTCACCTGTTCTGCTCTCTACGATCCCCTCTTCATTCATATCCCACAGCCTCAGGTAACGAACCATAGGTTCAAATGCCATTTCCAGAATCTCTCTATCCCCGGTAAATTCATAGTAGACTGATATCATCCCTAATTCACTGATTGCATTTAAACTTTGGGACGGAAGCTCGCTAGAATGGATACCCGGTACATTACCCACCAGACAATCACCTTTTCTTAATGAGATGAAGTTATGTATAGCTTTCTTAAGCAGTAAAACCGCATTCCGATCCAATGTATAAAAGATCTGAGGTGCCTGGACTGAGACATCCCCGATCCATTGCCCCCGCTCCCGGTCAGGACAGTCCATAAAATTATCCCTCATACAGAATTTTAATGTTCTGGCACATTTTTTCATCAAAGTGTTAACTTCCTCATTATCAGTGTGCATTACACCCATTAATTTCGTATCATACTCACAAATACGGTATCCAAGCCTTATAATGGAAACACTATCCGGGATATAAAAATGGAGTTCCTCACAAGCCATATAATCATAATTCAGGTATTGGTTATATCCTTTTTGGCATATGTATTCCGTCATGTGCCCCGCATATTGATTCATCTCATCTCCGGGCCCTCCATTTACTGTATAACGGTCATTTCTGATCTCTATGGTTTCATTCCCCTCAGCTTCAACTTCCATATAGGCCATGACATGCAGGGCGGTAGGTAATTTTAATACATATCTTCCGTCAGATTTCCTATATTCTGCGGAAATGACAGGCGAAAAAGAAAACAGAGGAACCGGACGCTCATAAAGACTCCCAAAATCTTCCCAACAGTATTCAACAGCATCTTTAAGCATTTCGTCATTTATTCGGTAATTTGCATTATAGCCAATATTGAAACCTCCATATAAATAGGATGGCTCCGCTTTGTCTGTCTCGAAATAACATGGATGACGCAGGCACTTCGTTGCAGAGTCACTGTATAGAGCCAGCTCCTCACATGCAAAGATCAAGCCTGCAGATTTAAGAGGCACATTGTTCCTTCCTCCGTTACCGTAATGCCATACAAGAATTTCCATAACATTCACCCCGGCTTTTATAAAATCCGTAATGGCAACCTTGTCTGCATATCCACTATTTTCACCATATGCATCCCGGAACAGCCCGCCGTCCAGAACGCATAAGTTCTGATTTATATATAGGAAATATCTGGTATCTGCTGATATAGAAAGAATATAATCACCTTCTTTTTCTACCTTAAAATTCTTTCTAAAATAAACCCAGTCATTATCTGATCGATTATTTTCTTCCCAAATCCACTTTGCACCTGTTAACATCCCTTTTATCCTCCTCAAAATTTTTTTCAAATCTTCTTTGAAAATCAGACGGCAGTTCCCCTGTAATATTTTTAAACACACGGCTAAAATAAGCAGCATCCTCATAGCCAAGCATTTTTGCTATTTCCCATAACCTTAAATCGGGCTGTAAACGCATAACCTCCTTTGCCTTTTCTACTTTCATCTTCATAAAATATTCTTTAAATGATGTTTTCTTATATGTTCGAAACAGCCTGCTAAAATATGTTTGTGAAATTCCAAAGTAATCACAGACCATCTCCATACTTAAAACTTCATTTATATGATTATTCAGATAATCTTCTATGGAATCCAGAAAGATCTCTTTACCGGTTTTTTCTGTTTCCGGCTTCCCCCGGGAAATGCTTCTTTGCAGAACAAACCAGAAGCTCTCCATTAATTCCCCCATATTGTTGGCATAACATACCGCCTCTTCAAGCAGCATGCTGTCTTCCAGTGTATCTGTATGGATATACTTTGACGCAAAATAGAGAATTGTCCGAAGGCTTTTCTCAACATGAATAAGCGGGCATTCATTTCTTTCCCATTCACTGAATAAGCGGATTATAGCTTTTTTAAGTTCTTCAATCTTATAATCCTTAATATAATGAGTTATTTGATCAATAACCGAGTCTGTAAGGGCTACTGTATAATCTTCCTGAGGCTTTAAACTGCTAAGCTCAATAAATGTTGTTTTTGAAACTATAATTCTGGAGTTTATTTCTTTTATCAATATATGTACTGTATCCGCAAAGTCTTGAAGCATGATCTTTTTTGCTGAATAAACAGCAGTATAATATTCTCCCCGGCACCAGCCCCGGGTAAACTCTTTCATTTTTGTTACGATATCTCTGTCAGAAATCAAAATAACCTCGGATTCATCTCTGCATGCTAATACCCAATAATGTCCTCCGGTATCCATATCAAAATTTATTTCCAGTTCATTTATCTGTATGCCATATCGAAACGGAATGCCTTTTTTACGTATCAGCCCTATGTAATACCTGTCATTCATCAAATATTTGTTCATACCCGAAAATGTGGCATCATTTTTTACGATTAAATTTCTAAAACATTCATACTGTTTCTTTTGATACTTTTCATTTAAAGTATCTCTTAGTTTATTCATTAGCGTATTTATCTTATTTAAACTGATTGGTTTTAATAAATACTCCACAACACCATATCGAATAGCACTCTGCGCAAACTGAAAATCCTGATATCCGCTAATAATTACCAGTTCTATATCCAGATTGCGCGCCCTGATCTGCCTTAACAGCTCAATACCGTCCATTACAGGCATTCGAATATCCGAAAATACCATATCAGGGGATTTTTCTTCAATTAAAACAAGTGCCTCTTCGCCTGACCGGGCCTCTCCCACCACCTGCATATCTGGATAATGACGGTCAATCATATTTTTCAGAGAACGAAGTGCTAACGGTTCATCTTCTGCAATAATTATTTTATACATATACAGCCTCTCTACACTTTTTCTTCTCTATCATAACAGCTTGTGCCGGTAAATTATATGGATAAACAAACACACAATACTGTAATTTTAAGCACACCATTTATTCTATTTGAATAACCGTCAATGCACAAATGGTTATTTCTACCATTCCAATGTTTAATTATTGATGCAAAAAATGGCTGGCAGTCAGAATTAATTCTAACTGTCAGCCATTTTAGCATCCCTATATAATTTTCGCTTATACTTCCAACTTATTTTCCGGCACTCTTCCCTCAAATATATCAATCAGTGCCTTCGCAGTCACCAAAGAAGTTTCTTCACAATTCTCAAACGTTTCCGCTGATGTATGAGGTGTAGCTATGTATTGCGGGAAGGAAAACAGAGGATTCGTAAGATCCGCCGGTTCCTGTTCAAACACGTCCGTCCCTATCCCCCCGGCCTTACCTGACCGCAGCGCTTCTGCCAGTGCTGCCTCGTCCACCAGGCTTCCTCTTGCGGTGTTTACCAGAAGAACTCCGTCTTTCATTCCGGAAATAGTTTTTTCGTTAATGATATGCCTGGTTTCTTCATTTGCCGGCAAATGCAGGGAAATAATATCACTGTTTCTTAGCACCTCTTCCATGCTGACTAATTCAACACCGTATTGCTCTGCCTGTCTGTAATCAGGGTATTTATCATACGCAATCACTCTGGGTTCAAATCCCATTAATCTCTTTGCCACATTTCTGGCTATCGCACCAAATCCCAACAACCCCACCGTACGGCTGCGCAGTTCATGAGACATGGTTCTGTCCCACCTGCCTTCTCTCACTGCATTATACAGACAGGGGATCTGCCTGGTCAGGCATAGCATCAGGCTAACCGTCTGTTCTGCTACTGCCGGGGCATTCACTCCCGGACAGTTTGTAACAGTGATTCCATGGTCTCTTGCCCCTTTAAGATCAATATTATCTACTCCTACCCCGAATCTTGCAATTCCTTTTAAGTTGGGTGACAATTTATATAATTCTTCATTCCAGGATTCTACACCTCCGATTACACCGTCTGCATCTCCGGTCAGATCTTTTAATTCTTCAAACTGTAAAGGTCTTTGATATGGATTTTCAATGATTTCACACCCATAGTCCATCAGCAGTTTTTTACCGGGAGCACAGTACTTGGAATAGTTTGTGGCAGTTACCAATACCTTTTTCACCTTTTTCATTATTTACTCCTTTACCGATATTCTCTATGCAAATAAGTGCTGCATCAAAAAATGTCCAGAACTCATATTGTTTTCTCATAATGTTTTCTCAAACCATTTTGTCAGACGGTCCAGTTGTTCCACTTCTTTTCTGCCGGTATCATTACAAAGATCCGGACTTTTCGTTCTCGTTTGAAGTGAATTAAAATTGCCAATCTGCATCTGATAATATTTGGCATTGACCGGGTATGCCTTGCATTCAATAAATGAAGCTACGGTAAGAAAATCATTCCTTAATCTTGCCTTTTCAGGCTGTTCACGGAAATGACCGGTGAGCCAGGTGTAAATTTCCGGATGGAAATTTGCCATTACGCCGCTGTACCCGCTTGCACCCAATTCCAGAGATTCCAAAAGAGTTGCCGAATTGGCATTGAACAGTTTTAATTCTGTTCCCTTAATCACCTTTAATTTTTCCTTTATATTTTCAATATCGCAGCTGGTGTCTTTTAGAAAATAGAAACGTCCGGTTTCGGCACACCACTTTAATAATTCCGGGGATATAATTCTTTTATAAGGATAAGGACACTCATAAAATCCAAGGGGCATGTCTTTTGGCAGGCGTTCCAGCAGATACTTCAGATTTTTCAGCCAGATCTCATCGCTTTGTGTTTCCTCTGCTAAGCGGTTTGTTAACAAAATTACTGCATCCACACCTGTTTCTGCAATTGCCTGTAATTCCTCAGCCTGATCATCCAGAGAATCGGAGATATGCCCGGATGCTATTACCGATGCTCTTTTACCCGCCTTTTTGACCACAAATTCTGCAATGGCTGCCCGCTCTTCCAACGATAAATAAAACATCTCACTGGACTGGCACACTGCAAACAGCCCCGCAGCCCCGGCATCTATATACCAGTCCACTAATTTCCCCAATGCTTCATAATCAACCTGATTTTTCTCCGTAAATGGCGTAAGCATTACCGGATATACTCCGTCCTTAAAGTTCTTCATCATCATTTGTCTCCTTTTCTGCAATCCAATACTGCGGGGTCGTTAAAATCCCCATTTCCTTTAGCTGATATTCATAACTCCATTTATTTCCCGTGGTTCTCCAAAGATTCGGTCCATACCACTCTTCCTGTGTATCTGCGTTATGGACCGCTCCAAAAGCATTAATACGGTTCCCGTACAGACGTATCGTCATTCGATGCCATCCCTCATTTACCTCGCCCAGATCCAGAATATAAGGTGCCAGTGCAATTGTTCCGCCTCTCTTTCCATCCAGATCTACCGTAATCAGCGCTCCACGATAATGGGATGTCTCCAGACAGAGCCTGCCCTCTTTGCTATAAACAGATACCTCATACTCCATGTTTCCGGCATAAAAAGGGAATCCCTGGTTTACAAAGTTTCCATAATGTAATTCGCCGGGCATTTTTATCAGCTTCTTCATTCTGCCTGATACCTGCACCCCAAAGTTTCCCAGTAGATAGCACCATTCCACGTTTGTCTTCTTCTGAAACGGGATATGTATTACCAATTGGTTCTTACCTTTTTTTATCTGTCCCACCTTTCTCTTTCGGATGCACTCATCTACAAACCAGCCGGAATCCGCTCCATTTATAGGTTCACCATTCCACTCCATCCTCACATTTTCCGGATGTTCCATGGCAATTTCTGCCGATTCAACTACTGTTTCTGAATCTATGGTAAATCTTAATTTCAAAATATGTCGGGGAATTTCTTCTTCTTTCTGCGTCCAGGGCTGTGCCAGTGCCTCCATTCGAAGAGGATAACCCAATTCTTTCCGGAAAAGATTGTCAATGCGCAGGATTTCTTCCTCCGGCATGAATTCTCCATCATCAAATGCGTATTCAGCCATATCCAGCAGACATACATTCGGCTCAGTCAGGCGATACGAATCCGGCTGGGGCAGATCTTTCTTTTCTCTCACACTTTTATCCCATGAATAGCACAAGCTAGGCTTTTCTAGCTGCTTTTTTTCTTGCTGCTTTTTTTCTTCCTGCTTTTCTTTTTTCAACTCCAGCAACAGACTGTCATGCTGTGACCCATAATATATTATTTTAGTTTTTTGATCAGCATAATCAGCATGAATATCGTAAATCTCACCACTTAAGGTATCATAAACCACAGGGCTGTAAATTCCTTTCACCCAAATTTCCCACTTTTCCATATGGGTAATATGCTCATTTCGGGGTTTGTTTACATGGCAGATAAACAACCATTTTCGCTCTTCCTCTTCTCTAAGCTGATAGAACATATTTGCAGACCGTAGACCGTTTTCTCTGTGCTCCATGCGTGTGGGGTCTTTTCCCTCTGTATTTTCCACACAGATATCAATATCCCTCCAGGGTTTTAATGCTTCTAACAGCTGGGGTGATGAATACTGGATCTTTTCACATTGTTGTGAGAGGAGGACTACGGCATTACTTTCCACAGCATCTACATAACGTGGGATATTTCCCATAAATATGACTTTTCCACCATGTGCGGCGAATTCCTTTAACTTATCCACAGTAGAGGAACGCAGTGTGTGACATCCGGGGACAATTACCACTTCATAGTTCATTTCACCCATGCAGAACTTTTCCCTGCTGCCGTGCAATGATTTTGATCCATCACTTAAGAGTGCTTCTGAAATAAAGTCAAAGTCCAGAAGCCCGTAAAGCATCCAATCGATTACATTTGAAAAATTATACTCTAATTCCTGGCGGATGACGGCAGTCTGCTTCTGATTCCCCCAGTACATCCAGTAGGATTCCACCGGATGTATCACACCGATGCGTACCCCTGGCATGCCTCTTGTCAGCACCGCTGCAAGCCTGGCAAAATGATTTTCAATATAGGAATATTCTTTATACCATGGTGACTGGTAACCGATGCTTGCCGGATAATCCCGTTTTCCCTCACCTTCCATAGATGCCCAGGTCAGATGCGGAACCCGGACCGTTACTCCAAGAGCTGCCTGCCAGTCTCCCGCAAGTTTGTGATTTCTAAAATCAAAATCCCAACCGGTTACACCATAGATTTCACTCATTACGCCTTCCCGCCCATACTGGTGTGCCACGCTCTGCGCCTGTTTTGCGGTGGACAGTTCCCGCCTGTCACATAACATGTCAATTCCCGGAAGTCCAAATTCTTTCATCGGACGCATCACTTCCCCAGCTGCCATTGTCTGGGAATGAAGTGTCCACTCATTCATCATATGACCGGTAAGTGCAATGCCATGGCTGCTGCACCACGTTCCAACATTGTCCCCAAAAGCTTCTGAAAACCGCTGGCACACATGTAAGTGGTACAGATACCGTACCTGAGATGCCTTCTGTTCTCCCAGTTCCCAGATCAGTTCCGGAAGATGATCCAGAACCGATATGCCAAAACATTTATAAAAAGTATCCTCAAAATCATCTGTAAACGGCAGAATTACCGGTTTATATGTAAAGGGTGTATCCAGTACTTCCTTGTGGCTGGTCTGCGGTTCATCCGTAAATATAGCCGGTATCTGTCCCCCAAAATCTTTCCCCAGCTCTCTGTAATATACCTCATGGGTCAATTCTATAAACCGGTCAATTGCCTTCTTATCCAGGGTATTTACATAAGCCTGATTATTAAACCACGGCGTATCACCTGAGATCTCCAAACTGGCTGTCCATACATTTCCCCCTTCTTCTCCCGGTTTTAGAACCCGTCCGCTTATTAAATATCCTTTCGGATCCAGTTTAATCTCATATCTTGCAAGTAACTTGTTATGATTACTCCGCACTGCTTTTGCCGCTGACATAGGTGTCTCTTCTGCAGCGTCCGTCCAGTTCTCCGGCTGGAATACCAGAAACCTGGAACGGTAAGCTTGCTCCCTGGTGACCATTCCCCCTGCACTGCCGGAGGGCCAGCGGTCCTCATCATAGAGCCAGCACAGCAGATCCTGCCTTTTTGCCTCATCTTTGCAGGCTTTCACATCCTCCAGGAATTCTCTGCCCATATATCCGGTATCCAGACCTACACGGCAGTGAATATGGAATCCTCCCATCCCCATTTCTTTAAAATAAGAGATCTGTTTCAACAATTGTTTCTGATCCAGCCTGCAGTTCCACGCCCAGAACGGTGCTCCGCGGTATTCACATCCGGGATTCTGAAACTCCTCCCCGCTCAGCGCCTCTGTTTTTAATTTATAAAGCATTCCTTTTCTTCTCCTTTACCCGATATTCTAAAGGTGTTAAACCTGTTAATTTTTTAAATACCTTAAAAAAGTATTTTGGATTGGAATAGCCGATTTCATCCGAAATACGGTCTGCACTTAAATCTGTTTCCTTTAATAACTGCTTTGCCTTTTCCAGCCTGATCTCTCCCAGATACTCATTAAAGCTTTTATCCAGCTTTTCTTTTAAAAGGCTGCTGCAATACGCTGGTGTTACAAAAAATTCAGAAGAAATCATCTGAAGGGTCAGTTTACGGTGATAATTTCTTTGGATATAAGCCTGAACGGAATGAAACAGCTGATTCTGATCCGGGCTTTTCAATTGAATAGAATTTATGATCAGCGTAATATAACCTGATATTTCATTTTTCATCTTACCCAGGTCATCGCAGTAAAGATATCGTTTATAAAATACACTCATGATATCATCAGTATCCACACCCACTCCCACCGCATACTGGTTTACCATTGAAACAATGCTTTCACACGCATTTCCAATCGCTTTCAGGGAGTATCTTTTCGTATCCATTTGATCAAAATATGCCTCCATGATCTCTCTTGCCTGTTCCTGATGGTATTTGATTTTCAAAAAGACATCTTTGATATACTCCTGATTGTATACCTCGTCCCGCTCTTCTTCATTTTCATAAAACAGCCTTTTCTGATCCTCCAGTCTGATATTACAGACCAGTTTTTCATTTTTCACATAATTCTTATGAAGCTCACCAAACCCTTTTCTCCCTTTTGCGATACAGATAAAAATCTTTCCGGCAGCATCTTTCATGATATGACCGGCTATATGCCCTGCTTTTACTTCCATTTTGGAAACCAGTTTTTCTTCCCTGCAGCTAAGCAGCAGAAATCCATTGCTGCTTCCAAATCCATTCAGCAGAAATTCATGCCTGATATCGCTTAAATAAGACCGGCATATTTGTTCTGCATTTTCAGCAATCTTCCTGTCCTTTGTATAAACAGATATTAGCAGGTAATAATGATCCAGTCCCCATCCCTTCTGACGCAGTTCTTCCTCCAGTGCCTCATTCCATGGTTCTAAAATGGCGCTGAGCAGAATGTCCTTTATTTTCCGCTGATCCAGTGATTTTGCTTTTTCCTGTAAAATGAAAAAGTTCTTCTGATTCTCAATCTGTTCAATTGCCTTTTGTAACTGCTTTTCAATTTCTTCCGGGGAAAAAGGCTTAAGTACGTATCCAATCACTCTTTTTTCGATTGCTTTATTCATGTAATCAAAAGCTTTATATCCGCTGATTACAATGATCGGCTTTTCCGGAAATCGCTCACTGATTCGTTCCAGAAATTCTACGCCGTCCATTTTTTTCATTTTCATATCAGTAATAATAATATCCGGATTTGTTTCCCCTATGACGCGAAGGCCTTCCACCCCATTTGCTGCTTCTCCCACACAAAGAGCTTTCAATGATGTGATTTCATCAATCTTACTGATTAATCCCTTCCGGATTAAAACTTCATCATCCACAATAATATAGCGGTATTCCATTACTGTTCCACCTCTTCTCCTGCATGAAATGGCAGGCAGACCTTTACTTCCACACCTCTTCCCGCCAGATTCTCAATCTCCAGTCCATACTCTTCCCCATACAGCAGCTGTATTCTTTTATAAATGTTAGACAGGCCGATGCTGGCATATCTTGCATCCTCAGCCAAATGCTCGGGATGGTAGATTCTCCTGCGGACTTCCCGTAAGGTATCTTCCTCCATCCCTATCCCGTTGTCCTGTACGGCTATGATGGTCTTCCCATCCTGCCGATAAGCCCGCACTACAATAATCCACGGCGGTTCCTCGCCCGCAAGCCCATGTTCGATAGAGTTTTCAATCACCGGCTGCAGCATAAATTTCAAAACAGGACTTTGCAGTATTTCCTCTGAACTTTCTATCTTAAGCAGAATAGGGCTTCCAAACCGGATCTCCTGTATATTGAGATATTCACGGATATGAGATATCTCCGTTGCCAGTGTCTCCTCATCTGATTCATATTCGATGCTGTACCGGAGCATATCGCCCAGGGATTTTGACATTACTGCAATCTGGTTATTCTTTTCAATTTTCGCCAGACAGTTGATATTCTCCAATGTATTAAATATAAAATGAGCGTTAATCTGTGACATCAGATTCCGCAGTCTGGACTTCAGAAATTTAATCTCCGCAACATAAGTATCTTCAATCAGGCAGTTGATTTTCTTTATCATTTTATCAAAATGCCGATATAGTGATCCAATCTCATCTTTTCTTTCCTGATAATTATGATGAAAGGTCAAATCTGTAATCGGGGTCTCATGCATGCTCCCTGAAAGTTCCACCAGCGGACGGATAAACATCCGCTCCAGCAAAGACCCCAGAATAACGACAAATAAAATGATGACCATAATCAAAAGTATCAAATATTCCATGTTCTGTGTATACAGCTGTTTTTGGCTGTCAAAGGATACTTCCGATACAATCTTCCAGTCATTGATATCAAGCGTGCCATAGATATAGGCATCATTGGTATCCTTACGAAAAATAATGCCTTTGTTATTCTTCGTAATCTGATGGATATCATCCGGAGCGCGCCTGTCCGGCTCGCTGCTTGCGGGAATAGTTTTCCCGTCTGCATCCATCAAAAAGCTCTCCCCCCAGGGCAGCGTACTTTCTCCTAATGCATCAAACATCTGATCCGTGCAGACTACTGCCAGCACCCCCGTATGTTTCCCCTTCACATCCGTAAACCGCCTCGCCATAAGAATTGACTGACTCTTGCTGTGCCTGCTCTGATAGGTTTCAATAATCTGAAATTCCCTGCTGTCCAGCAGACTTTTATACCAGGATGCATTTTGATAATCCTCTTCTAAATAAAACTCTTTATTTTTTACAAACGAATATGTATAACCGCTTTCCGTAAACAGGTAAACCCCGCTGGCATAAGTATTATTCCCAATAAGATTGCTGCTCACATATTCAAATTTACGGTAGTTGGTAAGCCGCTCCATTGGCGTGGGCTCTCTGCCAGCCCCTTCCTGTTCACAAATGGACAGCATACAGCTGTCATTGTCGTACTGACTGAAAATCAATGAAGTCATAAGATCATTCAGATTCACAAAGGTACTGTTAATACCGGTTACCATTTTTTGTACTTCGTTATCACTTGCCACTGAAATCTGGCTGTTGTAATACTCCATATTGTTTTTCAGAATCACCCCGAACAATATCAGAATCGGTAAAATTGATATTCCCAGAAGACAAATTAAAAATTTAAAACGAATGCTTTTTAAAATTTTCATTACACCACCTCCAGAAATATTTTACCCAATTAACAGCCAAAACACAATTCAACCTTTGACAGCTCCCACCGTCAGTCCGCTTACGAAATACCTCTGCAGGAACATATAAATAATCAAAATTGGAATTGCACTTAAGAAACAGGCAGCAAACAGCATATTCCACTGGGTGGCGTTCTCCATGTCACCGATAAAATTCAGCATGGTAAGCGGCAGTGTTTTTTTCTCCGGTGCCGATAAAAACAGCATACCAAAGAAGAAATCGTTCCAAATCGGCACTCCCTGGGTAATAACGATAGAAGTAAGTGCGGGTTTTGTGAGGGGTGCAACAATTCTGACAAAGGTATATACCGTCCCGGCGCCGTCAATTCTGGCTGCTTCCTCAAGTACATAGGGAACACCGGACTTGATAAAATTTGTATACAAAAAAATGGAAAACGGCAGAGCCGAAGTTACATACAATGCAATTGGGGCAGCAATGGTGTTACCCATATGCAGGGCATTTACAATCCGGTACATTGGTATAATGGACATCTGTGCGGATACAATCATACCTGCAAGGAAAAAAATCTGAAAAAAGCCTCCCAGCATTCCTTTCAGCCTTGCGATAGCATATCCTGCCATTGCACAAAAAATCACCAGAATAAGTACACTGATTCCCGTTACCAGTATACTGTTGCCAAGTGCTCTGAAATAATTCATCTTTCCAAAGGCTACCCCGTAACTTTCCAGGCTGAAACTATGGAATAAATTCAGATAAGAGGTACTGTCTTTTACTTCCCTGAGGGAGCCCGATAAAGCAATAATCAGAGGCGATAAAAATATTACGAAAAAGACTGCGATTCCCAGCGTCCATAAAATTTCACTTTTGGTGTTCTTTTTCATTATGCTTCCAGCTCCTTTCGTTTCATAATGCGAAGTACAATTACGGAAATAATCAGGATAAATATGAAGGCAACCGCAGCCAGCGCCTCTGCTTTTCCAAACTGGCTTTCCACAAATGCCATTTTATAAATCGAATACATTAACGTACTGGACGAATTACCCGGTCCCCCTCCCGTAAGGGCAAATACATAATCAAACGATTTAAAGCCTCCAATCAGACCAAGCATTACATTAATCGTAATCGTATTTGACAGCATTGGAATTTTGACAAAACGGATAGCCTGCCATCCCGTACATCCATCTATTTTTGCCGATTCAATAACTTCTTCGGAGATATTCTGTAATCCCGCAAGATAAATAATCGTCATGGTACCGGAAGTTTTCCAGGTTTCCACAAAGGCTGATGCCAAAAGGGAAGTTCCTTTCTGCCCCAACAGATTCGGCACAATATCCAGTCCCAGTTTGTTGAATATTTCTGAGATCATACCATAATAGGGAGCATAGACATAGCTCCACAAAAATGCTACCACAATGGTGCTAAATAACGCCGGCAGATAAAATACCGTTCGAAAAAATCCCTTTGCCTTTAACTTCTTATTTAATATTAACGCCAGCGTAAGTGCCTGGATATTTCCATATGTAACTACAAATACGGCATATATTACAGTATTCTTCATAGAGTTGAACATTGTCCCGTCTTTTAACAGGTACTTAAAGTTATTCAGTCCTATAAATTTATACTCACCCATTCCGCTCCAGTTTGTGACGCCATAGAAAAAGGACATCAAAACGGGCAGTATCCAGAATGTGACATACATCAGCAATGCCGGAACGATAAACAGCAATAGCACGTTTCTCTTTTTTTTATCAAACATACCGCTTTCCTCTCCAGATTTTAAATTCAACCTCTTGTTATAAAACAGGGCACTTACAAAAATGAAGATCAGATTTGTAAATGCCCAGAGCGTGCTTCAAAGGGGGTTAGTTTCCATTCAGCTCATCAAATTTGTCCTGCATCGCCTGGCAGACATCTTCTGCAGATGCATTTCCCGCAATTACTTCCTGGAATTTTGTGCACATCATATCGCTGACACCTTCCGGCCATGCATTGTTCAGGTTGTAGATACTCGGGTCCTCTTTATATTTCTCCAGATACTCTTTTACCAGCGGTCTGGAATCCTCAATCCCTTCATAACAGGAAATATCGGAACTGGTTTCTACCCATTTTTCAAACAGCGGAGTACCTTCTGTAAACCAGTACTCCAGAACCTGATCAATTGCTTCCTGGTTTGCGGAGTTTGCGCTGGCAAAAACACCATTGGATGGAGTCAGATTATATACAAAATCTTTTCCTTCATCATTGGACGGAATACAGAACATCCCTTTATCGAATTCCTCTGCCCCATTTTTATTCAACGCATCGTATCCGAAACTTCCGTCAAATATCATGGCTGCCCTGCCATCTAAGAATGCCTGACGGCTTTGTTCCTGGGACAGTCCAAGTGAATTTTCGATGATATACCCTTTGTCATATAAAGTTTTATATTTGTCGATGGTATTTACCCAGCAGTCATCCGTAAACTTAGTTTCACCGGTGAATAACTGGCTGTCAAAGTCCATATTATCTGCATAAATCTGAGAGGCACCGATCTGGTACACACCAAACTGTACAACAAAGGACTGCTTATCTCCCATGGTAATCGGAGTATAGCCCGCTGCTTTCAGTTTTTCACAGCACTCCAGGAACTGATTCCAATTTTCCGGCATCTGACTGATACCAGCCTTTTCAAATGCTGCTTTGTTATACCAGGTGGTCAAAAAACTGGAGCCTAACGGTATCCCGTAGTTTTTGCCATCAAACATATAAGAGTCGGCAATTTCTTTTTTAAACTTACCCAACTGGGAGAATCCGGACAGATCTTTTACATAACCTGCATCCACCAGATCCTTAGCCTGCAGCCCTGCCCACCAGGTAAAGATATCAGGCCCCTGCCCGCTGGCAAACTTTAACCGGACTGTCTGTTTGTACTGATCTGTGGGAAGCTGTTCTACTTCTACATTAATATTCGGATACTTCTCCTTCACCAGCTCCGGAAGCCAGTCCAGATAAAAATCCTTGTTATCCGTAGTGGGTCTGGTTGTCACCATAAGTGACAGGGTTACAGGCTCTCCGTCCTCAGCCTCTTTCCGGGTTTCTTCGCTGTCTTTAACATCCCCAGAGTTCTTTGCTGTTTCACCGCTCTCCTTGGTTTCAGCTTTTGTGTCTTCCGTTGATGTTGAGCTCTTTGCTGCATTTGTAGCTTCCGTTGATTTTGTTCCTTCGGCAGAACTGCTGCCGCCGCCACATGCTGTCATTGATAATACCATTGCCGCTGCCATTAAAATACTAACTAACTTTTTCTTCATGTATTCCCTCCTGGTTTTCTGATTCCATTATCTTATTGCATTACCTTATTACATTCTTATTACATTTTCATATTGCATTATTTTTGCAATATTTTATTGCATTATTTAATTCATTATTTTATTGCTATATTTTATTGCTTTTTTTATTGCTATATTTTATTGCTTTATTTTATTGCTTTATTTTATTGCTTTGGTTTTATTCTTGATCCCTGCAGGTTTCTTTTTCATGACCAAATCATACCATGAACGGGAGTAACTTTTATATATTAGTTGGAGTAACTTTTTTATGCAAATTTAATGTCCCTGCCCCCTTGTAAAAAATAGTCAATAGCATATAATTAGGATTAACCAGTCCAGTCAATCCTGCTCAGTCAATCAGATAAAGCAAAAAAATACACTGTGGTACCCATATTTCAAATATTTTAACTATTTAAAGGAGGAGGTTTCCCATGAATGAAATGTTTTTTCGCCTGCCGGAAGAAAAACAGCAGCGTATTATCAACGCCGGAATTGAAGTGTTTTCCAATCACGAATACAAACGGGCTTCAACAGATGAAATTGCCAGAAAAGCCGGTATCTCCAAAGGGCTGCTCTTCCACTATTTTCACAATAAGAAAAGTTTTTATCTGTATTTGCTGGAATATACCGTTTCTCTTGTAAAAAATTATATTATGGATATGCATTTTGAAGATATCACCGATTTTTTTGAATTGCTTCATTACATGGCCCAAAAGAAGGCAGTTATTCTGGCAAAAACGCCTCATATTATGAAATTTTTTATTAAGACTTATTATTCCCAAAATGAAACTGTCTCCGGCGAAGTACAGGATAAAATGCAGTCGCAGATTGATACTTCTTTTGAGAAATATTTAAAAAATATTGATCTGAGTAGGTTTAAAGAAGAGATTGACCCAAAAGAGATTTACCACATGTTAATCTGGATGACGGAGGGCTATATGTATGAAAAAGAACGGGTTTCGGAAACTGTACTGATACCGGAACTGATGAATCATTACACTATCTGGTCCGATTTATTAAAAAAGGTATCCTATAAGGAGGAGTTCTTATGACGAAGAACATTATTGAAATCAATAAACTGACAAAGACTTACGGCAAACACCGCGGTATCGAGGATATTACCCTTTCTATACAGGAGGGTGAAATCTTTGGATTTATTGGTCCTAACGGTGCCGGAAAGTCCACCACGATCCGATGTCTTCTGTCGCTGATTTATCCAACCAGCGGTTCTGCTTCCATCTTTGGCGCCGACTGCATCAAAAATGCCAGCGAAATTGCAAAAGAAGTAGGATACCTGCCCAGCGAGGTGTTTTATTATGACAATATGAAGGTAAAAGACCTGCTTAATTACTCTGCTTCCTTTTATAAAAAGGACTGTAAGAAAAAGATAAGGGAATTATGTGATGTTCTGGAATTGGATACCGGACGCAAGATCGAGGACCTGTCCTTTGGAAACCGCAAGAAAGTCGGTATTGTACAGGGATTGTTACATAGTCCTAAATTAATTATTCTGGATGAACCTACCAGTGGGCTGGACCCATTGATGCAGAAGAAATTCTTTGATCTGATCCAGGAGGAAAACCGTAATGGTGCCACCGTTTTCTTTTCCTCCCATATCCTGTCAGAGGTTCAGAAAATGTGTGACCGTGTGGGCTTTATAAAAGAAGGAAAACTGATTAAACTAGATACCATGGCATCCTTAAAAGAAGACAGTTATAAAAAGATAGAGCTGGAATCCAAAGAAGCACTTAATCCGGATGTATTTCAAATAAAGGGCCTGTCTAACCTGAAAATAGAAAAACTCCATGCATCCTTTATTTATCGTGGTAATGTTAACCGGATGACGCATCTGTTAGGCGAACTCTCCCTGCAGGATCTAAGCGTTCAGGAACCGGATCTGGAAGAGATCTTTATGCATTACTATAATTAGGAGGGGGGATTTCTATGAACATATTTATTCAGGAATTTAAGTGGAATCTTAAGCCCGCACTTATATGGGCATTTTCATTAAGCTGCGCTGGCATATTCTTTATCTGCCTGTATCCTTCTTTTACCGGGGATATGGAAGCAGTTAATAAACTAATGGAACAATATCCTCCCGAAGTATTAAAGGCTCTTGGTCTGGGACCTGACGGTCTTGGCAGTTTTCACGGTTTCTACAGCTTTGTGCTGGTGTATGTGATCCTCTGTTCTTCCATTCAGGGTTTGATTTCCGGAATCCAGGTGATTGGCAAAGAAAGTGCACGCAAAACCTGTGATTTTTTATTTACCAAACCCGTAAGCCGGATCCGTATATTGGCAAATAAATATCTGGCAGTTGTGCTCTGTATTATTATATCCGGATTTATATATTTTGGTGTGAGTTTCATTTTTGCAAACCAATATGGCGGTGCATTTAACCATAAGATTTTCTATCTGCTCTCTTTTGCTGTGATACTGACCGGACTTTTATTTACCGCCCTGGGATTCTGTATCGGTTGTTTTTTGAAAAAGGCTAAAGCTCCTGTCTTTATTGGAATTGGAGTCGGCGCACTTTGCTTTGGGCTTCAGATGTTAGCAAATATGTTTGATGAAAGGGCACTGGATTTTATCTCTCCAATGAGCTACATCAATCCCTCTTACATTACATTAAATCAGAAATATGACTATCCTTTGCTGATCTGTCTGATCGTGGCTGTTATTTTACTTACACTGCTAGGCTTCTGGCGTTACCAGACAAAAGATATTCACAGTGCTTAAAGCGTGTCTGAATGCTTTGACACTCCATTTTCAATCACTCTCTGGGAAGGAGACCATTTATTATGAATCTATTTATTCGTGAATGTAAATCTAATATAAAAACTTTTTCTTTCTGGTGCATCGGGATCATTTTTCTGATTATAGCAAGCGCCGGTAAGACAACCTCCATGGTGGGACAAAGCGATGCCGGTGTGAATGAGCTTTTGGAGCAGCTTCCCAAAAGCGTCCAGACAGTCTTCGGAGTAGGCGTGGTGGATTATTCAACCGCTATCGGAGTTTTTGCAATCGTATTTACTTATATCGCTCTGATCGCCGCATTCCATGCAGCTTCCCTGGGTGTCTCCATCTTCGGAAAAGAAGAACGGGATAAGACATTTGAATTTCTGTATGTTAAGTCACGTTCCAGAAATACCATCCTGGCTGATAAGCTCTGCAGTGCACTCTGCCAGCTGTTTTTGCTGAATGCTGTTTCCTTTCTCATCGCCGTTGTAAGTGTGAAGATTATTTTTGATGACAATATTGTATCGGATTTTCTGCCAATGATGATCGGATTATTCTTCATCCAGCTTGTTTTCTTTGGATTTGGTTTACTCATGTCCATGCTTTGTGTCCGAATGAAAACAGCCAGCAATATCTCTATGGGCCTTGTGCTGGTTACATTTTTGATGTCCATTGCTGCTGATTTCAGTGAAAAAATTGAATGGCTGGGTTATCTCACACCTTTTAAATATTTTGATGGAAAGGAAGTTCTTACACAGGGGCTTTCGCAGCAGTATATACTGGTCTGTGCCATAGTGGCTCTCCTGTGCATTTCCGCTTCCTTTATACTTCATCAGCGCAGGGATCTGCACTGTTAACTATTGGGACCGTTTTAGTATTAGATCCTTAATTTCAGGGGATTTTAATATCCCCTGTTTCCAAAAACGGTACTCCCAGGTCCATGCCGCCCCGTCAGTCCTCCAGGAATATACATTCTTATAATTCCACACGCCCTTCCAGGGCTCTTAGCAAAGTCACTTCATCGATATATTCCAGGTCACCGCCTACCGGCACTCCACTGGCAATTCTGCTGACCTTAACTCCGGTTGGTTTAATCAGCTTACTGATGTACATTGCTGTTGTCTCACCTTCCAGACTTGAATTCGTCGCAATTATAACTTCTTTTATATCCTGCTGCAAACGCTGCATTAATTCCTTTAACTTAATATCATTTGGACCTATCCCCAGCATAGGTGATATTGCACCGTGAAGTACGTGATAGACGCCCTCAAATTTACCGGTTTTTTCATATGCCGCCAGATCCCTTGTGTTTTCCACAACCATTATGGTAGTCTGGTCCCTTTTTGGATTTCTGCAAATCGGACAGAGCTCACTGTCTGTCAAAGTATAGCACTGTTTGCAGTAACGTACATTTTCCTTCGCCTCGATAATGGCATCGGAAAGCCGCTTCACCTCATCCAGGGGCCTGTTAATAATGTGAAAAGCCAAGCGCTGGGCCGATTTGGCCCCCACACCCGGCAGCTTTGACAATTCTTCAATTAATTTACTGATCTGACTGCTGTAATAATCCATTAGAACGGAAATCCTCCACCCATTCCACCAAGACCACCTGTCAGCTTCGCCATTGCAGCACCTGCTTCTTCTTCCATCTTACGAAGTGCTTCATTTGTAGCTGCCATAATCAGGTCTTCTAACATTTCAATATCATCGGGATCAACCACTTCTTCTTTTAAAGAAACCTTGGTTATTTCTTTTTTACCGGATACGGTAACTTCTACAGCACCGCCCCCTGCACTTGCAGTATATTCTTTTTCTTCTAATGCTTTCTGGTTTTCTTCCATCTGTTTCTGCATTTTCTGAGCCTGTTTCATCAGATTATTCATGTTGCCGGGCATTCCGCCTCCCGGAAATCCTCCACGTTTTGCCATTTTAATAAATCCTCCTATTTCTTATCAGTCTTCAATTACTACATCTGTGTGTATAAATTCTTTGATTGCATCTTCAACACTGATGCTGACAATATTGCCTTTATTCAGATGGCTGTCAACTTCCAGCATCATCTTCACTTCTACTTTTTTTCCAATCTTGCTGGCAATAATCCTCTCCAGCTCTTCCTTACGTTCCTCGCTTGCCACATAACGCTCACCCTGGAAATCCGGAAAACAAACAAACAGTCTGTCGTCTTCCCCCTGGGCATTGTATTTGGGTTCAGCCATGGATAAGACAATCTTAAACCGTCCTTCCGTCTCAGCAACGATACTTTTCCAGATCTTCTTTACCTCCTGAAGATCCTGCGGTGCTGCTTTTTCCAGATTACGGCCTTGTGCCGGCATTTGGGATCTTGTCACAGAACCGGCTTCCGGTGCGTTGCCTATATTTCCTGTACCTGCCGGAGGTACTTCTGCATTACCGGCATGATAAGCTCCGCCCAAAACAGCTTCTCCCGCCACTGCAGTACCAGATGGTACAGACTGAACTGACTGGACGGCTATTCCGCTTTCCAGCTTCTTTTCCAAAAGGCGTATCCGCTCAACCAGTGAAATTTCATCATTTTCCATTTCCGGCTTACACAGCTTAATCAGGGCAATCTCCAATAATATTCTTTTCGATGACGCATACTTGATCTGATTGGATAACTCAGAAAAAATACGGATAAACCGCATAAGGGTATCTTCCCTGACCATCCCGGCCTCTTCCTGAAGTTTTTTCATATTTTCTGTAGATACATCCAGAACATCTTCCATATTATCAGATGTTTTCAGAAGAAGCAAGTTTCTCATGTACCATGTGAAATCTACTACGAACTGCGTCAGTTCTCTTCCCTGCATTACCAGCTCTTCAAGCTTTGCCATAGCCCCAGCCACATCATGGCTGAGCACCATCCGCAGCAGATCGCTGAACACATCCGTATCCACAGCACCAAGCACTTCCAGCACATTATCATAGGTAAGTTTCTCACCCAGATAAAAAGCGATACACTGATCCAAGAGACTCAGGGCATCTCGCATGGAACCGTCTGCTTTTTTTGCAATGTAGTTTGTTGCCTTTGTTTCTACTTCCACCTGTTCTTCTTCCATAAGTTTATTCAGATGGGAACTAATCGTTGTCAGGGCAATTCGCTTAAAGTCATACCTCTGACACCTGGACAGAATCGTAATCGGAATCTTATGTGCCTCTGTAGTTGCCAGGATAAAGATTACATACGAAGGCGGCTCTTCCAGAGTCTTAAGAAGCGCATTAAACGCACCTATAGACAGCATATGAACCTCGTCGATAATGTATACCTTGAATCTGCCCTCGGTAGGTGAATAAGCTACCTCATCACGAATTTCACGAATATTGTCCACACCATTATTCGAAGCCGCATCGATTTCGATTACATTCATGGAACTTCCTGTTGAAATTGCCTTACAGGTTTCACATTCGTTGCAGGGATTGCCATCAATCGGATGTTCACAATTTACTGCCTTTGCCAGAATCTTGGCAATGGTTGTCTTACCTGTTCCACGGGTTCCGCAAAACAGGTAAGCATGCCCGATTCTATCTGCCTTAATTTGATTTTTCAGCGTTGTAACTATATGGTCCTGACCTTTTACATCCGCAAAAGTATCCGGACGGAATTTACGGTATAAAGCAGTATAACTCATGCTTTACTCTCCAATCTATTAATCTCCAAAACTAATGCCGATTAATTTTGCTTCCTTAATCAGCTGGTCATCCGGCGATACCATTTTTAACTTACCTGCTACATCTTCCAGTGGAATCTTCTTCGCTTTTCCATTTACGATTCCAACCATACAGCCATATTCCTTATCCAGAATACACTGTGCTGCTTCTGCGCCCAGTCTGGTAGACAGAACCCTGTCATAAGGACATGGACTTCCGCCTCTCTGAGTATGTCCCGGAACTGTGATTCGAATCTCCATACCTGTTTCAGCCTGGATCTTCTCTGCAATTTCATATGATACAGACGGATGCCTCTTGTTCTTTAATTTTTCTTTTAATTCTTTCTTGGACAGTTTGGCATCTTCTTTTGAAATAGCACCTTCTGCAACTGCCAGAATTGTAAATCCCTTACCATCTCTGGAACGTTTGTCTATAGCTTCGATCACCTTAGAAATATCGTATGGGATCTCAGGCAGCAAAATAATATCTGCTCCGCCGGCAATACCCGCATGCAGCGTGAGCCATCCAACCTTATGCCCCATAACTTCTACGATAAATACACGGTTGTGCGATGCCGCAGTGGTATGAATGCAGTCAATGGCATCTGTTGCAATATTTGTAGCACTTTGAAAGCCAAAAGTCATGTCTGTTCCCCAGATATCATTATCAATCGTCTTGGGGAGATGTATGATATTCAAACCTTCTTCACGGAGAAGATTTGCTGTCTTTTGTGTACCATTTCCTCCCAGAATCACCAGGCAGTCCAGACGAAGTTTATAGTAGGTCTGTTTCATCGCCTCTACCTTGTCCAGTCCATTTTCATCCGGGACGCGCATAAGCTTGAATGGCTGTCTGGATGTTCCTAATATAGTCCCGCCTTTCGTCAGAATCCCGGAAAAATCCTTGCTGGTCAGCATTCTGTAGTCCCCATAAATAAGCCCTTTATATCCATTTGCGAACCCATATACTTCCAGCTCGTCCGCATTGGTACTCAGCCCCTTTACGACACCGCGCATTGTTGCATTTAAAGCCTGACAGTCGCCACCGCTTGTTAACATTCCAATTCTAATCATATGACACTACACCTTTCCTGTTATAATCAAAGTGTTACGAACCACTTTGTTAAGTTATTTTCCTCTTCAAACAGGCAGATAAACACGCCTCTTTGTTCATTATATATTATTTTTACTTTTATCACAATAACTTGAATAAAGTTTTTGCATTTTTCAAAAAATGTGATATACTATTTAAGTGCATGGAGACGTATCGAAGTGGCCATAACGAGCTTGACTCGAAATCAAGTTGTCGGGCAACCGGCACGTGGGTTCGAATCCCACCGTCTCCGCTATTTTGCTTCTAATCCAGTTGATATGATATCACACTGTTCTGTCACTCCTATTTCCGAATGATCAAGTGAATCCGCTATATCCCTTGTTGACATTTATCAAAAAACTTCTCATCCTTCAACACAACCTCTCGTATTGCGTCTTGCTCTTTGTCTGATACAGCAATCTCGAATATGGTGTTACAGATGCTGTAACAATCAAATACTGGCATTAATTAAAATCTTTAAATACTTTAGCCATTGAGGATTTCAATCAAGATTTATAAAGAAATTTTGGTTATCATCACTTAGAAAAAATTCAGCACAAATTAGGTATCTTGACAATAATATATTTAACCGGGCAGCCGGCAGGGCGTTGTGCCATCCGTTCTGAGTCTTGTCAGAAATGAGGTGGTGCCGATGTACGTTACATACAGTGATTTATTTACCTTCGTAATCATGCTTACATCTGTTATAACTTTAGTTGTAACTATCAAAAATAAGCATAAAAAATAACGCCCCAACTCTGGTAAAGTAAAGCGTTATTTTTAAATACTTATTCTGCCAGAACGGATAGTCATGACCTATCCTCCGGCTGTCTTGTTAAATATATTATAGTCAATGTTCAGATATTTGTCAATAAATTATCTAACACGAAAGATAAACTTCAATAGATGATTCTTTTACCCAGAAGCGAGTAAGACCCGTTGCCGTTAGCCATCTTTTTTCTTTTTTGAAAATTTCAGGAGCAGGTATGACTAACACGAGTCCCACCTGCCCCTGTTTAAGGCTATCTATTTTCCAATAGCCCCTTTAAGCTGACATTCTCAACCTATTTCACTTTTGCTTTTAAAACTTTGCTGGAAGCACCAAATCTTCTGGCTCCATTTACTACCTTGTAACTCTTAATCCTCACATAGTAAGTTTTTCCTGATTTTAGTTTACTGATGGTCAGACATGTAGTCTTACTGTTGCGGATTTTCTTGGTGCGCACTCCCTTTTTAAAGTTCTTATCCGTGGAGTACTGAATCAGATTACCGCTTGCAGAGGAGTTCATCTTCCAAGTCACTTTAATCTTGCCTTTGCCCTTTCTTGACACCTTGCGGATGGTAGTTCCATATACCAGCTTCTTTTCCAAACCGCTAATGGATGCCTTTAATGCCTTAGATGCAATATCTACAGCTCCCTGTAAGCTCTTCTCCGGTTTTGCGTTTACCAGATTCTCGGCTGTCTTCAGCATACTGCTCATGGTCTTCACTGATTTCTCCGTATATTTCTTAGTGCTGACCTTCTTAGCTGCGGCAATCTGCTTTTTCAGAGCCGTTAAATTTGCATACTCTTTCACTTCTATTTTTTCATTCAATTTCAGATTCGCAATAGCTGTAATGATTTTCTGGGTCTGTTCATTCACAGCAGCCTGTTTGCTGATGACCGGATTGGAGTTCAGAACTGCTTGACCGCTTGCGATGGCAGCAGTGAGATTTTTGTAGGATGCATTGGTGTAATCCCCTTTTGCAATCTTCTGCGCGTCTGCAATTATTTGACTTAAATTAGCCGTATCCGCTGACCGTTCTTTTAATGCGTTTAAAGCGGTGTTAAGCTGGGTTGTCAGTGTATTTACTTCTTCCTGTCTGGATACTTCTGGATTTCCATCTATAAGCTGTTTTAACTGTTCTGACTTCGCATCCAGTTCTTTTAAGCTGTCTTCTGCATATAATTCTCTGTTAATTGTCTCTGCTTTCTCCAATGCCGCATTGGCAACGACCACATCCGCTCCTTTTTCTACAGTAATCGTTTTTGTAACTACCTGACGATGTCTGCTAACAGTCAGATCATCCAGATAACACTCCTCAGAACTTCCGTTTCTTACCCCTACACTTCCTTTTGTAAGCGTATCATCCAGGGTGATATCTACGATTTCTCCGTTTAGATAAGTGATAATTTTACCTCTCTGTAAGACGATTTTAAAGTCATTATTCTCACTGGCATTTAAATTTGACAGCTTAGTGATTCCCAGGATTACATAACCATCTGTGTTAATTCCCTTTTTAAATATATGTTTTTTTAGAGTATTATCATCAGCCCTGAACTGCCAGAGATAGAACGTATCGCTGTCCTGTACATGGAAAGTCAGGTTGCCGCAGTTAGACGCTATCTTAAATTTACCAGCGTAAGTATAGTCTTCCCACTTAAGCGCATCCGCATTGTTGAAATAGATTTTTGCCCCTTTAGAAACGTGCAGAGCGCCGTCCAGCGTTTCCTGACCACCGAAAGTAGCATCTCCCTCGTCGAAATTGTCAGCATAAAGCTCTTCATCCACAACATATTGATAGTCAAAGTCGTCTGTCAGGGCTAGGCCGTTCTCCACTGTACTTGTCAGTGTTGCCGTTCCCGCTTCTTTAGCCACCAGCTGTCCCTTGCTGTTAATATCAACGATCTCCGGATGGCCCGAAACGATCTCTGCACTGCCGTCAGAAACCACCACTCCGCTATTATATTCCTTGGAAACGGTGATATTCGCCTTATTCCCTACGGTTAATGTATCTTTTGTGTCAATGTAGATTTTATCAATTTTCGGTTCATCTACTTTAATTGTTGTCGATGAATTAATGGAAAATTTATCTAATACTGTCTGGCCAATCTTCACATCGCTAAGCGTTAATACCACAGTAATCGTTGCGTTGCCTGCACTCTTAAAGGAGATTGCCCCTGTTTTGCTGTTTACGGATGCCACTTTGCTGTTATCAGATGTATAGGTAAGGGTTCCTACATCCTTAGCATCTACTGCTTCTTCAAATGGCGCTTTATATGACACGTCTACCATTCCGGTATTACCTGTATAGTATTTTTGTGAAGAATCATCCCCAACAGATAAGGAAATAGTTCCGGCATTCGGGATTTCCAGATTATAAGTTCCAGAGCCTAAGGTCACCGTTAAAAACTCCCCATTTACCCGGGCTTCTTGCTGGACTCCATCCACATACAAGATCTCATGATTCTGTCCCATTCTGGGAATGGAAACATCTGCCGTAGTATTGGCCGGAATCGTTACATTGGCGCTGATCGCATCTCCTTCTACTGCCATGTTGTAAGATGCTTCTACACTTCCTTTTATGGTTGGCGTTTTCACTGAAGCGCTTTCCAGGTCTCCAGGCTGAATTTTTATCTGGAATTTATCAAATCCCGCTTTTAAAGGTTGGATACCGAACAGCCCCTGAACGATCTGGCTTCCTGCTGCAGATCCCCATGGATGGGAATAGGTCATATTGGGTTTATTGGCCGGATCCCACGCTTCTGCTGAAATAGTAGCGCCCAGATCATAGATCATGTGATACCAACTTCTGGTGTCTTTGGATAACAGGAAATCCATTGCTGTATCGCCTGCTCCCGCATTGTACAGCCCCTCCAGAAGGAACCAGGAGCCATATACGCTGGTTTTGATGGTCCCATCCTCTTTGATGGATGCTGCCAGCTTGTCAGCCATTTCCTGGCTGTCGTAAACTCCAAAGGCCAAAGCAAACGCTGTAGCATGCTGAGAGTAATGGGTGGAATCAATACCGTCCTTGAAGGCTCCAGCCTTGTCGTCATACAGAAATTTTAACATCCCCGCCTTAATGGTATCCGCATATCCCTGATACTTCTGTGCATCCTCTGTATTTCCCAGGGCATCTGCGATCTCAGAAAGATCTGTATATGCCCCATAGGCCACCGCATTCATAACTGTATTATAGGTACTGCGGTCATATCCATCCTGTTCCGTGGCAGGCCAGTCTACCAGTACCGCGTTCCATGTGTTTTGCCCGCTTGTTACGATCTTCAGCAAGCCTTTTTCTGCATCTAATTGATTCCAGTATAACCGATTTTCACCACTTCCTTTAATCGCACTGTAATATTCCTGAAGGGAATCTATATTCCCTGTATACTGGTAATCATTCCAAGCATTCGTGATAGTATAGAGTACATATTCCAGCGGCCAGGTTCTGTGATTTATCAGATACTCATTGGAAAATCTGGACAGTGTATAGTCATCTTCAAACGCATAGCTGGAAAGCGCATTAATCAGCACATCCCCTTCATATGCCCCTCTTTCCCTGGACTGGGAATCCACCATCAGATCCTGATTTGTGGCCTGAATACTATATTTCATGGTTTCATAAATTTTATTCAATACTTCATCAGAAGACTGGAAGGAAGATTCCTCTTCTGAGAATTCCTGATGCATGGCAATCCCGCCAATATTCTCCATTGTGATTTCAATCGGGGAATTTAAAATTTCTATATACCGAAATGTCATCATTCCTGTATTTTCCAGGTGCTGTTCCCCTTCTTTCAATGTCCAGGTTTGCTTATATGTATTACCTGTTCTCATCTGATATTTTACAGTATCTGTTCCACTCAGTTCTTCTCCACAACGTATTTCAATTTCTTTGGAAACTGGTGAATTTACATCTAGATAAACACCTCCAACGATTTCCTTACCCAGATCGATAAAGTAATTTCCATTTCCTTTATCTGTTACAGAAGCTGCTGCCACCGGATAGCGTTTTACATTTTCCGAATCGTAGGGGGCCAACTGGCGTTTTCCAGCAATATCGCCTTTTTTTAACGGCATCGTCCAACTGCTGTCATCATATCCTATGGAGTTCCAGCCAAAAGGAAAATATATGGCGTTGATGTTTTCCACGCTTGCGCTAAAAAAACCAGTTCCTATATTTGCTCCATTTCCAAAGGAAGCTGTACCATCCATAGCTTTCCAGGTGGAATCAGCTGCTCCGGAGTTTGTAAGCACCTCTTTTGTACCGTCCTTGTAGAATACCGTCATCTGGCAGAGGAACGCTTTTTCTTCTGTAGTATAATTAATGGCTCCCATAACGTTTTCTCCCTCTTTCAGATAATCGGTTACATCATAGGTGTTATAATACAGTAATTCTGTCGTTCCACTGGCATCTTTATCGATTCTGGCCGGTCCAAGGCCTACAAAGCTGCCGTTCATATAGAGGTTATAGACATACTGTCTGGATTTCTCCGGGGACTTAGCAGTTACACTCACTACTGCCTTTTCTATTTCCTCTTTATTTTCTATGGTAAGTTCATTCCTTAAGAATGCATAGTTTCCAAGAGGTTTAATTACCTCCTCTGCTCCAATGGCGCTTTCCTGCAGACGTGAAACCACACTGAGGGGTACATTCAACATTCCATCCGCAACGGATATTCCATTAAAGTCCTCCTTACCTGAAGTTTCAAAATCCTGTTCATATAAAACGGTTCTTCCTGTATTCTCTGTTCCTTTTGAATCCGCTTCTATTCTCAACTCTTCTGCAGTATCTTCTGATTCATCAGCCACTTCTTGCACAGCTAACGCTTCTGTGATCTCAGTTGCCTCTTCTGCTTCTTCAGCCGATTCTACCACTTCTGTGTCCTTTGTAGCTTCTTCTTCAACATTTGTGTCATTGTCATCTGCAGTATTCTCCTCGAGTACGACCCCGGAATCTAAGAACTCCGTTTCTGTCTGCCCCTCCACTGCAACCGCCTCTGTTTCCAGTTCAGCCACTTCCTTGCTGTCAGAAGATGCCACTATAGGATCTGAAGTTTCCTTGTAAACAATAATATTATCAACTTTAGCACTTTCCGTTCTTCCTGTCCGGAATCCGATAGAACCATAAGTTAGTCCTTTGTTAAAAGTTACGCTTCCTGCCGACTGGAAATTTCCATCCCCATCCTGTACATACGCAGTTACGGTTTCACCAGATACTTCTAGCTTAATGCGTACTTTCCCCTGATTTAATGCGACAGGGCTTTTTAAAGCTGTTCCATATGCAGCCACTCCACCATTATATATTGTATGGGGATTGATTGTTCCGTCGGTCTTAAACTGCATAAAATACATGTTATTTGTATCCTTAGCATGGATGGCTACACCCAAGGCTACGGAAATATCCGCATCCATTTCCACCGTATAATCCGTCCAACCAGCTTCCTCAAATGCGTCCGGTCCGGTTGGATCCACCCAAATACCTTCCGTGCTTTCCCATCCGTCCGTTCCCAGGGCCGTAGTAAATGCCTGGGGTTCTGAAAACTCACTTTCGTTTCCATCTTTATCCTTAATCTGAACACTCCAGTAATAGAGAGAATTATCTTCTAAGACATTATCTAATTCTGCCTTGACATAGCTGGATTCATTGGATGCCACCCAGCCTGTATCTTTTAAAAAGGTTCCACTTTGCATAGCTCTTTCGGTAGCACCCACCACAATTCGGTATTCCGTTTGTACCTCATCCTTATCTTCATCCACCATAGTCCATGAAAATGCAGGATTTTTCGTGTTAATTCCGAAAGGTTCTTCCAGCAATTCTACCTTGGTACCCGTCGCGGATGGAGCGTGGCTCTCTGCTGCCTGTGCAACTATAGAAAAATTGCCCAGGGCAGACGGTACTACTAGGCTTACCGCCAGAATGCATGATAAAAGTCTTTTTTTCATTTCTTTAATTCCTCCTACTACAATATATTTATGGTTAATATCCCTTACAGCCAGTAAGGAATTATCCATCTTGTTGCTTAAGCTG